>Ga0209373_10001883_pt1 | contig 22936 bp, 17 predicted proteins | sample Higcelweek5metaG_FD_187173 | JGI IMG/M metagenome (GOLD analysis project Ga0209373, IMG submission 187173) | Freshwater pond sediment microbial communities from the University of Edinburgh, under environmental carbon perturbations - High... | ecosystem: Environmental > Aquatic > Freshwater >... | reverse complement strand
CTGTAAAAACAGCATGGTCAGTTCATTGAAAATTTCTTTGCCGTTTTTATCGGTTCCGCCCAGAATCAGCGTATCGCCCTGCTCGCCGCCGTTAAACTGTTCATTTCCAGGAATATCCAGTTTCAGCTTGCAGTCTGTATGCATCAGGAAACGGCAGATCAGATCATACGCTTCTTCTTTGGAAAGCCGTCCTGCGGCAATATCATTTTCATAGAGCCGGATCAACATCCGGTCGGGATGCCCGACCACCGACATGCCGATACCATCCATGACGCCACCGATTTCATGCAGAAACCACAGGCAAGCCAGGCCCTCGTAAAACGTTTCCGCCTTTTGCCACGGGATATGACCGGCGGTGGCGGCGATGAGTTCAAGATGACCGCGTTCTTCGGCATCGGTTATGGTCGTCAGCATTGCGAGTGCGGCGGCGGCGAATTTCTCCCCCATCTTTTTCACGGCCATAATACCGCGAATCGCCGTGTCATAAAAAACGGTTTGTTTCTCGTCCGTATTTTTCTTTTGCGCTGCGATAATGTCTTCGTAAATACCGCACAACCCATTCTCGATTACCCGGGTATAGGGGAAACAGTGGTGATCGTAATCGCAGTATGGTCCATATGACAGATGAAGACAATGCCGATCGGCGGCATAATGCTGTTCAAATGCTTTCCGGTCGATATCCGCGTACAGGTGAAAATTGCGGCAGAGCAGCCAGCCGCCGGAGCTGAGACTGGAATGCCCGTCGTATTCCGCGATTTTCAGCCCGGTCTCCGACCAGAACGGGGTATTGCGGAAAATCACCGGAATAAAGTTTTCCGCAATGATTTCATACTGGGCGGCTTTCAGCCGCATGGCATCGCATTCCCGATGCCGACACGCATAATCGTCCATCAGCGATTTCAGCGGATTGAATGGATGCTCCATATCAATCGCATGGTCACATTGCAGTACGGATGTCCCCGCGTAATACCGCTCCAATTCGATCCTCAATTGATCAAAGTTTTTCATAGCTGCTCCAAAATTAATTTCCCGTAAATCCGCCGTCAACAACCAGGGTATGGCCATTCACTGCTCCAACCCACGCCGGTCGCAACGATCTAAACGCCAAATAATCTTTTATCCCCAATTTTATTTTTATCGGTTGGAAATTTCCGGTATGTGCTTATATTATAGCTCTAATGATGAAATTAGGAATAGCTTTTTTCGATGTTGAGGATATACTTTTATGATAATACAGCAAATTTCAAACCTGAAGAAATATAATTTCAGCAATGAATTGAAATTCTTTATTATCAGTTTTGAATCGATCGCGTTTCATGAAAATCTGGTCTTCCCATACAATATTCTGGTGATGGTAAAAACCAACGATCAGTCTGACGAAAGTTATATTGATTGCCGACAAACCGAAACTCGTTACTTGTTGGAAGCGTCCCGATATTATTTTATTCCGGCGGGACTTGGGGTAGAGTATTATTTCAAATCCAATATCACTTACTACACCTTTCACGTCGGGTTGGAGCTCTTTCCCGGAATTGATTTGTATTCTTCGTTCGCAAAGATATTGTCGGGGGATGCCGGTCGGATGATGGATGATATAGAACGGATTTATGCGGAACAAGACGAATTTCTGGCGTTGTGCTATCTGCGTGAATTTTTCTTCCGCTTTTTCACGGAACACTGGCCGGAACGGCATCCCTTAAGCAGTAAAATTCCGGAAAATTTTTGCGAACTGATGAGATATATAAAAGCCCAATCCGATGCGACCATGACGGTTGACGCTTTAGCGGATCGGGTAAAAATGACGCAGGAAGCGTTTTCTCGAAAATTTCATCTTCTGATCAAAATGACCCCTAAATCATTTATCAGCAAATGTGTTGTTGAAAAAATAACCTCTTATCTGTGTGATTCCGACCTGACGATCAAAGAGATTTCCAAAAAGCTCAATTTCAGTTCGGAGTTTTATCTGTCGCGATTTTTCAAAAGAAGCATTGGGATCGCTCCCCACGACTATCGAAAGATGATTCAAAAAAAATGATTCGTCATCATGATTCATCGAGTAGGCGGTTTTTCATGACTTCGAATATGAATACGCAAAGAGGGCAAAAGCCATCATAAATCAAAGGCGATAACGCGGAAATGACTTTTGACGGCAAACCGATTATATTCAAAAAATCCGGACCCCCATTCCGCTGTTGACGACACCAGTGGAAGCCGCGGCGAAATATCGCAAAGATAAAGAACGCCCGCGTCCGGATTACCCAGACGCGGTCGATGTCGACAACGCAGCCATTCGTCAGGATAACTGCAACTTCCATCGGATTGGCCTGGCAGACAGCATATTTCATTTCCCGCAAATGTAATCGATCACCTCGTTCACTTGACAGAAGCAGATTCCGGTAACCGTGTCGGCACAACCGTAGTAGATTGCAATACGGCCGGTCGGGGCATCGCACAATGCCGCGCAGGGGAAGCAGACATTCGGCACGTCACCGATACGCTCGTAATCGCTTTGCGGCGCAAGCAAATAACGCTTGCCGCGCATGATTACCTTCGACGGGTCATGCAGATCGAGCAGCGCCGCGCCGAAACTGTAGACGAAGCCGTTGCAACTGTTCAACACGCCGTGGTAAAAGAGCAACCACCCTTCATTGGTTTCGATCGGGATCGGGCCGGCGCCGATTTTGGTATCTTCCCAGCCGGAGCCTTTGCGCATGACCAGCCGGTGTTTGCCCCAATATACCAGGTCGCGGCTATAGCTCAGGAAGATATCGCCGAATGGCGTATGACCGTTATCGCTGGGACGGCTGAGCATGACGTATTCGCCGTTGATTTTTCGGGGGAACAACACGCCGTTACGGTTGTAAGGCAGAAAAGCGTTTTCCAATTGTTCGAACCGTTGGAAATCGCTTGTCTTCCCGACCCCGATGGTCGGAAATCCCTGGTACGCATTGCACCAGGTGACGATATATTCGTCATCAATCCGGCATACTCTTGGATCATAGCCAAGCCAAAACGGTTCGATGCCTTCCGGTCGCGTGGAAAACGAGATAACCTCCGGCGTGAGTTGCCAATGGATGCCGTCCCGGCTGAATCCGGTATGCAGTTTTTGCGTCCGGGTGCGGTCGTCACAGCGAAACACTCCGGCAAAACCGTCCTGAAACGGAACCACCGCGCTGTTGAAAATACTGTTGCAGTCCGGAACCGCGTCGTTGGTAACGATCGGATTTCCGGAATAGCGCCAGATCGGATCGCTGCAATTTTCCGGACGCTCTTCCCACGGAATGTTTTTCAATTCCGGACCAATAATCTTAATCATAATTTACCTTTTTGCTGAAGAAATTCGTCGGAGATCTGCTGTATGAATATTCATCATTTGTCGTTCTTTCCGCGTACGACACTACGTCTTTCAAATGATCAGACTTCAATCGGTGATGATGACCGCCGAATGGATTCTTACCTCCAAATCTTTAATCCGCATAACCCCGCCGATGTTCTCCGCCGGAACCCACTCGTAAGACAATTCCCGACCTTCCGGTTGCAACACGACTTGTGCCGGTTTGGTCATACGCTTGATCGTCAATGAAATTCCGCCAATGACTGGAATTTCGTCGATTACCCGCCTTTCCGGAGTCGTGGCCACGCCGGTGCTCCGGTTGATCAGATGAACCTGCAGCGCGTTGTCTTTTTGCCGGAACATGATATCAATGACAGTCGGTGCATCGACTTCGATTTCCCGTTGTGGATAAAGAACTTTCATCAGCTGACCCATGAAACGGCGTGCTTCCGGGAAGAAATAATGGCGTTTGATTCCGGCAAAAAAATCCGCAGGCAGCGCGGCGGCAAAGCCTTTCCCGTGCCGGACGATCACCGCAGCCGGATAACCCGTGGCCGACTCCTCGGGAATGTAGGAACTGTAAAGTTCCCCGAAGCGTTGTGCTTCCGGAGCGGTCTTCAGTAACCCCCACTTTGGCGAACCCAAGGGAAACACTCGGTCGTCCTGCGGCAGAAAATAGAGCGGCACGGCATCTTTAACCTCCACAAAATTCCATCTGGCACCGGCCGAGGGCGATACGGTTTCGACTTGCATGTCCGTGATGCCGAAAAATTCCGTGCCGAAGCGTTTCATGGCGTCGACGCCGGTAACCAGCAGATGCCCGCCGTCTTCAACGTACTTCTTAAGCCTCGTCACAGTAGATTCGGCGAGCCGGTCCATCCCCGGCACCACAACCACCTTGAACCCGTCGAGACGGGGCAATAACGCCCATTCGTCGAGTTGATCTACGCTGTAATGACATTCCAGTAAACAGTTCGTCGCGCTATTCGCGGCCTCGGAGCGGGGCAGAATCGCCATCAGAGGCGGCGGCGGCGTCGTGTCGCTTTGCAATACGGCGACCTCCGGATAGGCTTCGTTGTCCTGACAAACGTTTTGCCGTTCCCGAACAAACATTCCGACTTCAGCCAGTTGGCGCATCCGCCACGGCACCTGTTGAGAAGAACGAATCCCGCCGGCCGTTTCGCAAAACAGATAATGTCCGCCCGCCGCTATCACGGAGGCCGCTTCCTGGCATAACATGTCGCGTGTCTTCAAGTGAAATTCCGGGCCGCCCAGATGTGGCCATGACATCAAATCCCATGGTTTGCGCCGATTGGTCAGCCACCGGGTTTCGCAGCGAATGTCATCCAGATTCCAGAATGCAGAGGCATCGCCGCTGAGCCAATCGGAACTGCAGCGACCGGGGACCGGATAATGGCAGCTGTCCAGCCAGTTCACGCAGATCAACGCAGACGGTTTGCGACTGCGGACCGCAGCGGCATACTTTTCAAAAACCTGCAAATAACTGTCGCGATTGAAATGCCACCATGCTTCCCAATGTTCGTCCTCCGATGAAATCGGCACGTCTTCCAGGCCGGTCGTTTCGCGGAATGCCGCTTGGCATTTCGGACAGTAACAACCGCGGGCCCCCCAGATGTCGCCGTCCACCCAGAGTCCGTCAACGTCATAATCGCCGACCAGTTCGCAGAGCTGCGGGATCATCAGTTGATCAAAATAGTCCGAGCGCGGGCACATCCAGGCCTCGATGAAGTTCAGCGGCTCTTTGCGGAATTGTCCCGGAGGAAAAACCGCCAACCATTCCGGATGTTTCTGTGCCGCGACCAGATCGATGAAACCGGAATAATGACATACCACAGGGATACCCAGCCGACGGCCGGCTTCGCGCCAAGCGGCAACCGCGTCGTGCTGCAAATGCGGTGCGACTGTGGATGTTGGAACCTTGCTGAACCAGGAAATATAGCCGGCATGCCCCTTGGAGTCGACTTGAATCCAGTCCGGCTTAAGCAAGCGCAATGACTCCTCCAATTCGTCCGGCAAGGCGTGTTCTCCCGCATTCAGATCATCGTCCCACAAATGCAAATCGGCATGGAATCCAAAGCAGCACTGCTTTCCAAACCATCGCCCCAAATTCTGTTTCATCTTTTTACTCCTGCTGTTTTTCTGTGTTCCGTAATTTTAAAGTTTTATCTGAGCACGCTCAAAATAACCACGATCAATCCTAATATTATCCCCGCTGTTTTAAACCCATTGAGTTTTTCCCGGTAGACGTAGGCCATTAATCCGACACCGCCAATCAGCGAAAGACCTTGAACGAGCGGAAAAACGATAACTGCGGGCAAACTCATGGCTGACTGCATCAGCATTTGCGTGATACTGATTGCCGTACCTAGCATTACGCCCCATCTTATCTCACTGATAAATGTTTTGCTGCCGATTTTTCGCCATGGTTGACGCCTGATCGCGGAGAATAACAGAAACAGTATAAATCCACTGCCATACATTGCAACCAACAGACTCGCCTTGTTTGCCCCTGGAAAAAGGAGCTGGTTCAATTTGAAACAGAACATCAGCAACCCATTGCTCAGAAACACGGCCAATAGTAAAAGCCCATATATCCAGGGACGCGTGTTAATCGCATCGTCCGCCTTCGCGATACCGCGATGAAATGCCGACAGCATCAGACCGAACACCAACAACATAACCGCGTCGGTCCAGCGTAGCGATTCTCCCATGAGAAAAGCCAAACCGATCGGTATCAGCAGTCCCATATTGGCCATGCTCCAGGCCAGCGATGGTGGGCCCATGGAGTTCGCCAAAACGCCCAGTACAATGACGGTGCAGAAAAGACAACCCAGCGCAATTCCGATCAGCCAGACTCCGCCACTATCGCAAGGTCCGGAAAAAAACGGCAAAAGCGCCATTGACAGCAGACAGGCGATCCCTGTCGCAACACTGCCGAACCACGCGGTTCGGCAGTTGGCATTTTGAGCCCCTTTCATCGAACACCCTACCGCGATATTAGCCAAGCCGCAGGCGATCGCAGAAATCAACGGCAGCATTTATAATCTCCAATCCAAATCTTCATAACTCGTTTATTCATGAGTAACCACCATCGCCGCACACTGCCGCGCCGATGGTAAATCATTGACTTCATATGGCTGTCCGCCGCAAATCAGAGCGTTTTCGTTTATTAGTTGATAAGCTCTTAATATCTGTCATGTTTTTTCAGCCCGAAAAAGTTGTATTCATGCGGTTTATCCCGGACTGCCGCGATGCGATAATCGTTCGGTTCCGATCCTGCGGCGAAAATGAGATATTCTTTGCCGGCTTCCGTCTCAAAGACGATCCGTCCGTCGGAGACCAGGAACTCACAAAGCTGGTTTTCGCAACGAACTTCAACTTCCGTACCGAGATCGGATACCAGCCGAACGGGGCCTCCTTTTTCGGCAAACAAGGCAATGAATTCGGTCCGTCCTTCTTTTCGTCTCGCACTTACCAGAAAGGCTCCTTCCGTTCGCAAATGCCAGAACGACGCCTCATCCCACGCTTCCGGCACACTGTCGAATACATAAATCGTATTGTTGTAACTTCGGCACATGAAATCCATGATCGCAGATGCTCCCATCAGCGCCGCCTCAATGGTGGGGCCGAAGTTGTGATGCAAAGTGACGGCACAATCATGGTTGCTGCCCTGCATGTAAAATGTATTTTCATAAAGAATTTTGTCAATCAAATCCAACAGCAGCATTCTCGCAACCGCCGGATGCCGGGCGATGATATACATCATTGCCGCCTGAGAATAGGACCAGCCCATCCATTCGCCGGTCCCGTTCGCCGCCAAAACCAACAAACTTCGCTCAATCAGGGCTTTATCTTCCGGGTTATCCATGTTGAGCAGATGCAACGGGTGAATGGGGAACAAATGTGACAGATGCCGGTGGCTGGATTCCGCCGGAACATCACCGCGTACCATCAGGCCACCATAGACATCCAGATGATACGGCGTGAGATTTCTCAGCGTGTTTTCCCAACTCGGGCGGTCTTCATCCTCGACCTTGAGAATATCAACGGTTTCCAGCAGCGTTTGGCAAAGGAAACGCAGGAAGGCCAGATCGACAGTTGCATCCGGGCCGAAGCGTTTCGTCCAATCCAGAGGCCCCAGCGCGAAATGAAACGTTTCTTCTTTTCCATGGTATTCCGGCGAAGAGGTACATGGCAGATGCAGTTTGCCGTCTTCTCCCATACGCAAGTCATAAAGCATTGGACGAGCGGCTTTGCGCATCATCGGATACAGGCGCTGACGTAAGAAGTCTTCATCCATCGAGTATTTGTAATGCAACCACATCAACTGACACATCCACGGCAGACTGCAAAACTCAAACTGATCCGGATTGCAGTAGATGGGCCGACCGTCAATATCCGTACAATGCGCCAGAAATTCACCGTCGCACTCAAAAAACATACGACAGTATTCCGCCATTGCCGGCCGCGCCCGTTCCAGCATGTCATAGATGGAAAAGCCCATCTCCAGACGATTGGCAGTATAAATCGGCATCAGGTTGCCCTGATTATTCATATTCCAATGATAGTCGTTGCCGCACACCTGCGACCAACCATTATCCGTCGACCAGACGCCGCCGATCGAAGGAGCGATGCCGTCCGGACGGGAGGTACAGCCAAGCATATACATTTGGACCCAGTAAAACCCCTCCAATCGCGTGTCCGGAAACGATACGAACGATTTGGGATAGAAGTTATGCCACCATGCCTTGTGACTGAGTCCAAGCGTCGCAAGCGATTGCGGGAAAGCAACTTGTTTTATTATGTCGATTGCCTGGCGTTCCGCATTATCGCTCTTGCGATCGGTAATCATGCCGACGACGATGGTCGTTTCGTTTTCCGCCGGGGATAATATGGTCCACGCAACCGCCAGACTGCCGTTTTCCGGAATGACCTGACGATAAAAGTTCACTTCGTCTTCCTGGCCTCGCACCGGTTCCGGATATCCCCACTCGCGGATCACTGACGCGATTTCGGAATCGCAGGCATACCCGCAGGTTCCGAGGAAAGAACCATTTTTTCTGGACTCTTCAATGTCCAGCGTGTACGCTCCCAATTCGGTCGAGAATTTGAAGTGCGGCCTGGCCGTTTCTCCGCCGGAAGTACGGTAGTTAAAAATAATGACCGGCAGGTCGGCGCTGACATAGGAATTCCATGCGATGCTGCCGCATTCGGTAGTAAAATGTCCCTCCGCCGTCGCGTCGTGCAAATGCAAACGCATATAGTAATCGCTGATCTCTTTCCCTTTAACGTCGATTTCCAGTCGACCGACCGGAAAGCGATTCGGCATTGGGCCGGCAGCGGTATTGCAGAATCCGTCAAATTCATCGCCGTGGCCTTGGGCGACTTTCTCACAAAAACGCCGCCAGCGGAACTGTTCCGGATCCGGCTTAAAGGTGTTGCGTATTTCCCAGAAGTCGGCGCGGTCCAGCGACACCTTGATCGGATTCGTTCCCCAGATGAAGGTCGATACCGTCGAATTCCCCATCGGCAGACCGCGAGGCCATTCCGTGGCTGGTTTTTCGTAGATCATATCATGTCGGCTTAAAAACGCGGCCATGATTTTTTCATCGAATGTAACTTTTTCCATAATTTTCTTTGGCTTCTGAGCGGTGGAATCCATTTCAAAACGATTGGCGTTTGCTTGTTAACAGCTCGTTTTCTTGTGCTTTATTCATCATTTGCCGTTCTTCCCGCGTATGAGACACTACGGCACGCGAGGAAGAACGGCACAGGCAATTGTTAGGGATTGAAAACACCGTCGAACACATTGGTCCCATAAACATACACCCGGTTCGGCGCTACAGCTTCCACATGTCCGTCAAGAAGCAGGCAGTTGTTGGTTCTTCCGTGCACGTTATTGACCCATGTCGTACTATCCCACGTCATATCGGTGAGAATCACCGCGTTCGAACGACGGGTAATCTTATCTTTCGGTAATTTTCCGCCCATTGTGAACATCCAAGTCGATTTCAACCCGCCGAGATAATAGTAAGTACTCCAGCCGCTCATATAATTATGTTGGTTATAAGCATCTTCCGTGAAAAACGCCGGATACTCTTTTAATATGGTCGGGCATTCGAGCGGGAATTTCCATTTCTGATCTTTCTTCGACAGGTATCCGCCGGGAATCAAGAGACCAATTCCCATATAAGCGCCGTCGTTTCCGTTGTAATTGAATTGCATCGGCATACCCGACCATGCTGCGTCGGTATAAGGATCCTGACCCGTGTAGTAAATGTTGACAGGCGGCAGCAGCTCCTGGTGATCGCCTGCGTACATGGCAATCGCCGACCCTATTTGCTTCTCGTTGTTGACACAACTGGTCGTATGCGCCCGAGCTCGAGCCGAGTTCAAGGCAGGTAATAGAAGGCTCGCCAAAATAGCGATAATGGCGATAACGACAAGCAATTCGATTAACGTAAAATTAGTTCGCTTCATTTCCAACTCTCCTTTTGGGTTATGTGTTTCTTTATTCCGATGCAGGTTCATAAGCATTTTTTAAAAAAGGTCCTCCTTCCTATCCCATATGATGGTCATATTTTGAGTGATTCATTTCAGGTATAAAATCCGGATATTGCGAAGCCAGTAGGTGAATTCGGACTGGGAACAATTAGCCCCGATGCGGAACATCTTGATTTTCGCCGGATCCATGTTTTCCAGCGGGATCACACGCTCCTCCCATTGATCGGTTGCCGGTTTGACGGAGAGGTAAACACTTGGTCCAACTTCCTTGGCGTTTCCGGCGACTATCATCAGCAACATGCCGAATTTGCCGACGTTTTCCGGCGCGCATTTCACGTCGAACGCGAGCGCAAAACTTCCGGCCAGCGAATCCTGCGGCAGTTGGAGAACGTACTCCGGATAGATCCAGTAATCGCATTTGGTCGGAAACACGGTGTGAAATTTAACCGCCTTTTCCGCTTCGTCCTGCGTAATGTCCATTTTTCCCGCAGCGTTGGCGCGCCAATACCCGGCCTGTGCGGTCCACGGCAGCGGTCTGGTTTCTCCGATATCCACGATCTTCTGGAAATTACGGATGGGCAGACACAACACGCTGGTCGACAACCCGTTGAACTTCCCGCGGAAGACCAGATCCGTACCGATCTTGTCAGCCGGAATCCGGGGATCCACGGTAAGCTCGAACTGTTTCATTTCCCACGGCTGGAGGGTCATGTTTGCGGGAAGGCCAATCGCATTACCGCCGGTTACCGCGATCGATCCGGTTTTGGCGACCGCCGAAAGATTCCATACATCCAGCGTTAGTTTGGCGGCATTGGTCTGGGTGCTCACGCTTGAGTTGCTCGACGCCAGCAGAAAATCATCCGACAAATGTACCCGGAACACTACGCTTTTGTCGATTTTCTCCGTTTTCCCGGTGTCAGCCTTAGCGACGACGGGCGCCGGGGAGGTGACCGGAAGTGCGGGCAGCCCATGGAGATAAGTCGGATACCGTCCGGCAGTCAATAGAAGCTTTCCATCTTGAGCAGTCACTGAACCGGGCGTGCCGAAAACATTATTTGTTTCATACCGTCCGGCGGGAAGGTTCAATGAAATTTTCCGGTCGCCGCCATCCGCCGCCGCGTCGATGTTTGACTGACTCCAGAACACCAGCGTATAACTCTTATCGGGCTGAAGGTACAGGAATCCGCGCGATTTATCACGGAGTTTCACTTCACCAACATATTGGGCGCGTCCGAGTTGCGCGGTCAGGTTGGCAAAGGCGGCGTATCCCGGCTTCGCGGAATAATCGCGCCGCAGCAAGCCCCAATCCTTCGCGCCGTTCATCTCATCGTACGGCGGAAGTACGAAGGAGAACGTACGGGCGATTCCCAGCGAACGCATCAATACCTGGGCTTTCACGACGAACTCCGCCACGATCAATTCCTGTCTAAGAGTATGGGCCTTATATCCCGCAACCATGCTTTGTCCTTCGGCGGCTCCTTCGGCGTTAGTACCGTTTTCCGTAACCCAGATCGGCTTGGACTCAAGTCCGAATTTCGTCAGGAAATCGCGGATTCCGGTAACGAGTTCCGGATATTCCTGAAGCCCTTTGTAGGTGTGAAAATTATAGACGTCAAAATAAAGTCCGGCGTCGTTCACCATAACTGCGTTGTTCGACGAATTAGGCGGTGTGTGAGCGATTCCGCCGGGCAGTACCGGAAGTTCCGGCTTTTTCGACTTTACCCCGAGATAAAACGCCTTCAAGCATGCGGCATAGTCCCAGCCGGAAAGGTTGGAGGCATCCTGTTCATTCCAGAACTCCCAGGCGTACATTGCCGGAGCGAAAAATTCCGCCGCGCTCGCGCCGAATCGATACAGTGCCAGCAGGTTGTCCGGCAACAACACCTTCTCCGGCGAATTCTTGGTCCAGGCCGGAGCGTCGTGAAACATTCCGAGCACCCGGATGCCGCGATCGGCCTCCCCGGCCATACTTGCGCCATAGGCCCCCCAATCGAACACGCCGGATTTCTTCTCGACGTCCCAGCTTTGCCGGCCGCGTACCATGGCCGCGCCGGAACGCCGTTCCATCTCGGACGTAATGGCATAACCGTCGCGTGGCTTGATGGTGGTAGCCGTTCCTGCGCCAGCCAACCATGTCTGCGCCGAGTCAAGCGCGAAGGACGAAGCGGCGTTTTCCCCGGCTTTGGGATCGCGCGCCAACACCACGAAGCTCCGCTCGGTTTTCAGCGCCGGTATTTTCAGAAAATAATATCCGGGGACCAGCTTGTCGAGACTCAGCTTCGCCGCACCGGTCCAGATTCCCGAAGCAATCGACCGATCTTGCCAGTCGGTAATCTCATATTTCCATGGTTGGTTTTCCGTATCCGACGCAATAAACACTAGTGGCTCATTTGGTGTGAATGCGGTGCCCGGTGCGGCCGCGGTAATTTCCGTCGCCGACAATAACCCGGCAGCCAGGCTGGTGACTGTCGCGAGGGCGACAGAAATGGCACGCTTGAACGTGCCAGGGATTGATTTTCCCTGAAAATGGTACAGCATTGAAAACTCCTCCTTTTTGTTTTTAGATGTGTGCGACGATTCTATTGGAAAAAATCCATTTTTTATTTTACCGCCTGATTCATTTGGGTTATCAATTCTTTTTGATGGAAAAATTCACCTGTTTTAGTTGCGAGTAAATGGGTATTGCCCCAGTCCAGCGCGGTTTGATCCATCGTGACGGCAAGTTCCGGTGAACCCGTCGGCGTAATAATAACTCGACCATCCGTACCACTTATTTCTTCACAACCCCTTAACATCATTTGGGGCAACGTCCTCCTTCTATGCGTTTTCATGTTGCGTAACGCTGAGTCCTCTTCTACGTAATTCATTTCAGATATAAAATCCGGATATTGCGAAGCCAGTAGGTGAAATCGGGCTGCATGCAATTGGCACCGATGCGGAGCAATTTGATCGTTGCCGGATCAATGTTTTCCAGCGGAACGATGCGTTCCTCCCATTGATCGGTTGCCGGTTTGACCGGAAGCCAAACGGAAGGGCCGACTTCATGGACATTTGCGGCGACCAACATCAACAGCATGGCGAATTTGCCGACGTTTTCCGGCGCGCATTTCACTTCGAACGCGAGCGCATAACTTCCGGCCAACGAATCCTGCGGCAGTTGAAGGACGTATTCCGGATAGATCCAAGAATCGCATTTGGTCGGAAACACGGTGTGAAATTTAACCGCCTTTTCCGCTTCATCCTGCGTAATGTCCATTTTGCCAGAAGAGTTGGCGCGCCAGTATCCCGCCTGTGCAGTCCACGGCAGCGGTCTGGTTTCTCCGACGTCAACAATTCGTTGGAAATTACGGATGGGAATACACAACACGCTGGTCGACAGCCCGTTGAAATTTCCGCGGAAGACCAGATCCGTACCGATCTTGTCGGTCGGAATCTGGGGCTCTACGGTAAGCTTGAACTGTTTCATTTCCCACGGCTGGAGGGTTAAACTGGCGGGAAGACCAATCACATTACCGCCGGTTACCGCGATCGATCCGGTTTTGACGACCGCCGAAAGATTCCATACATCCAGCGTTAGTTTGGCTGCATTGGTTTGGGTGCTCACACTTGAGTTGCTCGATGCCAACTCAAAATCATTCGACAAATGTACCCGGAACACCATGCTTTTGTCAATTTGAGCCGGTTTTACCGTGTCCGCCGTAGCGATGACGGGCGCGGGGGGGATGACCGGAAGTGCGGGAAGCCCATGGAGATAAGTCGGATACCTTCCGGCGGTCAATAGAAGCTTTCCGTCTTGAGCATTCACTGCGCCCGGCGTACCGAAAACATCATTCGTTTCATATCGTCCGGCGGGAAGGTTCAACGAAATTTTCTGATCGCTGCCATCCGCCGTCGCGTCGATGTTTGACTGACTCCAGAACACCATCGTATAACTTTTATCGGGCTGAAGGTACAGAAATCCGCGCGATTTATCATTGAGTTTCACTTCTCCGGCGTATTGGGCGCGTCCGAGTTGAGCGGTCAGATTGGCAAAGGCGGCGTATCCCGGCTTCGCGGAATAATCGCGCCGCAACAAGCCCCAATCCTTCGAACCATGCATCTCATCGTAAGGCGAAAGTACAAAGGTGAACGTGCGGGCGATTCCCAGCGAACTCATCAATACCTGGGCTTTCGGCACGAACTCCGCCACCTGCAATTCCTGTTGAAACGTATGGGCTTTATATCCCGCAAGCATGCTCTGTCCTTCAGCGGCTCCTTCGACGTTAGTGCCGTTTTCCGTGACCCAGATCGGCTTGGAATCGATGCCTGATTTTTTCATGAATTTGCGGATTCCGGCAACGAGGTCTGGAAATCCCTGAAGCCCCTTGTAGGTGTGGAAATTGTAGACATCGAAATAAAGTCCGGCGTCGTTAGCCATTACTATGCTGTTCGACGAATTGGGCGGCGTTAAAGAGATGCCGCCGGGCAGTACCGGCAGTTCCGGCTTTTTCGACTTTACCCCGAGATAGAATGCCTTCAAACATGCGGCATAGTCCCACGCGGCCATGTAGTCCGTGGCATCCTGTTCATTCCAGAATTCCCAGGCGTAGACAGCCGGGGCGAAGAATTCTGCCGCTGTAGCACCGAATCGATACAAGGCCAGCAGGTCGTCCGGCAGCCTTTGGCCCGGCGATTGTTTGGTCCAGGCCGGCGCGTTCTGAAACATCCCGAGCATCCGGACGCCGTACTTGGCCTCGTAGGACATGCTTTCGCCGTAGACTCCCCATCCAAAGACTCCGGGGGTTTTCTCTACCGCTTCCCAATTCTCCCTGCCACGCACCATAGCTGCGCCGGAACGTCGTTCCAACGCGGAAGTAATGTCGTAACCGTTGCGCGGAGACAAAGTCGTAGCTGCAGCCCAGCTGGCCAATTCAGATTGCGCCGAATCAAGCGCGAAAGAAGACGCGGCGTTTTCCCCGGCTTTGGGATCGCGCGCCAACACCACGAAGCTCCGCTCGGTTTTCAGCGCCGGTATCTTCAGAAAATAGTACCCGGGGACCAGCTTGTCGAGACACAGCTTCGCCGTACCGGTCCAGGTTCCCGAAGCAATCGACCGATCTTGCCAGTCGGTAATCTCATATTTCCATGGTTGGTTTTCCGTATTCGACGCAATGAACATAAGAGGCTCATTTGGTGTAAATGCGGTACCCGGTGCGACCGCGGTAATTTCCGTTGCAGACAATAACCCGGCAGTCAGGCTGGCGACTGTCGCGAGGACGATGAAAATGGCACGCTTGAACGTGTCTGGGATTGATTTTGCCTGAAAATGGGACAACATTGAAAGCTCCGCTTTTTTGTTTTTAGATGTGTGCGACGGAACCGTGTTCAATCAGTTTTTGTATCCAATAGCGGTTTTCGAACGGAAAGGGAATATGTTCCTTTTCCTTCTTCTGTTTCTGTATGATATCGAAGGCCGCCTCGAGCTGTCCCTTCACATCACAGGGGACGGTATCGATTTGTGGCGAACTGGTACGGGTAAGATTTTCTCCGGCAATCGCGACCATGGAAAGCCGTTCCGGAATATCAATATTGTAGTGACGGCAAGCATTGACCGCGCCCAGCATGGATTCTCCGGCAATCCCGATCAGTGCGGTAAAGTCAAAGCCGTCCCTGATTACTCGCGAAAAACGATCATAGGTTTTGGTGACAGCCACTTCACCGGGGCTGACGCCGCAGTCGACAAGATTGAGACGCATGCCGTGAAGAGTTGCAAAATTTTCAACCGCGCGAACGCGTTCCATGATCGTTTTGCTGTGCGGTTCGCTGAGCAGGAGTCCGACATGGCGATGCCCGTGATTCCAGAGATGATACATGGCGGCGTTGGTGGCGGCACCATCATCCAGACCAACATTGCAAACGCCGAAACTGTCGAAATGATGGCCGAAAACAACTGTCGGACACAATTCACAATAATGGCAAAGCACATTAAAATCCTGCGGGGTAAAATTACAGCTGGAGGGAACTACGATCAAGCCCGCCGAATGAGTCAGCCGTTCGGCGAGATCGCGGGGAAGTGCCGTGGCATAGTCGAAATAATCCGCACTCAAATGCAATTGATCGGATTTCGCGTTAAGTTCCACGATTTTTTCATTGAATTCGTCGATATCACAGGAAACCCAGCGCGGCATCATCAGCAAAACTTCCGTCGGATTGCCGGCTATCGGTACTCGATTGAGTTCAACATCGTGACTGACGAAAAGACCGCGACCGGCTTCAGCTACGAGATAACGTCCGGCACGCAACCGGGTCACCGCCCGGTCCACCACCGACTGGCTGACCCCATAACGCTTCATAATCTCGCGGATGGTCAAAAAACGGTCTCCCGCCTTGCACTTGAGAACCTCTTCCCGCAAATTCTGATATAGTTCTGTCGATTTTCCATTGGCATTGTCCATATGATATCCACCTCGCGTATCTGCACCGTATTGATTGGCGAACCTTACGCTAGATATTATGTATCGATCAGAGGAAAAAAGCAATAGGCAAATGCAAAAAAATGCATTAATTTACTGATTTTTACTGATCTCGCAGGTGAAAAGATCGAACTGAGGATATTCCGAATGCTCACGTGCAGATGCGGTACTTCATCGCCAACGCCGAGCGGTGCCTTTTTTACCCTGAATTCCCGAGTTGATGTAACTATCCTGAAGTCCCACAAAATTATAACATGTCGGGAGGAGTAAGGGAGTTGGAAAATTCCGATCTACCGTTTTTGATTCTTTTCGGCGCTTTTTTCCAAAACTGTTCGTCGTGTATTTCAATACACTCCTCGCAGTTTCAGAAAAAATCGCTCGAAAATCTCTCAAAAACGGATGGTAGATCGGCATTTTCCAACTCCCTAACGCCGAATGCGGCGTAGAGGTCGGCCTGCTTCCTGGTAACTTCGCCGCATTGCCATTTGCGCGACGGATAATCGAAGCGTTCGATCAGGTCGAGCTCGTCCAACAGAGTCTGCATGGAATAGTGGCGATAAAAGTCATGATTTTTCATTGCCTTATGAATGCAAGACAGATAAATCAGCGCCACAAATTGCAGAAACGGTTTTCCCTCAAGATTTTCCGAGGAGAAGACCGCCGTCCGGCGCATGTCCAGCCGTTCTGTTAAATTGCCGAACGCTTTTTCGGTGGCGGCGCGTTCTTTACTTCTCCGGGATAATCTCAAGCCAGTATGAATCGGGGTCCTGGATGAAGTAGATCCCCATCGCTTCGTTTTCGTAGGCGATGCAGTTCATCCGCTTGTGTTTCGCGTGGGCCGCTTTGTAGTCGTCGGTTGTGAACGCCAGGTGGAACTCCTCGTCGCCGAGGTTGTACGGCTCCTTGCGGTCACGCATCCAAGTCAGTTCGAGCACGAAATCGCTCTCGCCGTCGCCCAGGTAGACGATGATGAATTCACCGCCCGCCGGAGCGATCCGGCGCACTTCCGCCAGGCCCAGCGCCTCGCGGTAGAACGCCAGGCTGCGATCGAGGTCCCGCACGTTGAAGTTCTGGTGGGCGAACCGGAACTTCATTTCCGCACCTCCGTCTGCGCCGCCTGGAATTCCGGCAGCTTCCCGCAGCGCTTTTCAAGCTCCTGCTTTTCCGCGTCGCCCGCGTTGGTCAGGCGGTCGATGAAATACGCGGTCAGGAACGGCTTGTAGTACGCCTTCCAGAAGTTGCTGTTCTGCGCCGCCGCCTTCGCCGTCTCCGGCGTGAAATTCCCCGTCATCAGATCCAGGTAGAGCGCCGGTTTTGCCAGCTTCAAGCGGCCTTCAATCCGCCGCAGGAACAGTCCGCGGACCCGCGGGTCGGTCAGGTCGAACGGCGCCGGTTTCCCCGTCCCGTCGAGCGCCGTAACCGAATCCGGCGTCACCCTGACCACCGTCAGCAGGTCGCGGTTCGGCATCTCCATCGAGAAACTGTCTTTATTCGGGGTGATCTGCCCCAGCCGTTCGACGAACGCGCGCAGTTTCTTCTGCTCGCCCGGCAAATCCGACCCGAACGCGGTGATCTGGGTCAGCAGCCGGATCTCCTCCGGCGTGTTGCCCGGCGTGAACGGGAAGTTGCGCAGCGTCGCCATATCGCGGTCGAACTCCGCCGCGTTTCCGGTGCGGGCGGCGGTCAGGAACGAATTCGCCACCTTGCCGAACAGCAGTTGCAACTGCGGGCGGATCTGGGCCAGGCGCGCTTCGGCCGCCGCTTTTTTCTCGGCTTCCTGCTGCGCCTTCTCTTCGGCGAGCTGTTTCGCTTCGGCTTCCGCCTGTGCTTTTTTCTGGCGTTCCGCCTCCAGTTTGGCGGCCACCTCCTTCTTTACCGCTTCGTTCGCCTTCTGCCGGGCTTCCAGACCCTTCCGGAACTCGGCGCGGGCCAGGGCGCGGGCAGGGGCCACGCGGGCCACTTCATCCACCCGGTGATAGGCGTTGAGCAGTGGGCGCAGGGCCTGCATCTCACGCGGAGAGATCGGATTCGGGAACTTCAGGAAGAAACGGTCGCACTCTTCCAGAAAACCGATGCGGTCGTCGGGATTGGCCTGGATCTTCTCCAGCAGCGCGTCGATTCCCTTCAGGTAGTCCGGCCGGGTCGGATCCACCGGCGGCTTGGGCGGCTCCGGCGGTTTGACGGGATCCGGCTTGACCGGTTCCGGCTTAACCTGCTCTGGTTTAACGGGATCTGGCTTCTTTTGGCGGCCGGGGAAGTTCAGCACCGGCTTCTCTGTCGGCGCTTCGCCGCGAATCAGGGCGACCAGCTTGTCACCGTAGGGCTTGACCGCTCCGGGCAGCTTGTCGCCGACCGCGAGGAAGTAAAACGCGCCGCCGAGAAAGCCCAGCGTGATTCCGACCAGCAACAGCGTGGCGAGCACCATCAGAATGAGTTTGCCGACGCTTTTGCCTTCTTTCTCTTTCCCGGGCTTTCCCCCCTTTTTCTTCCCGGATGCTTCTTTCGTCTCCGCGGGGGGAGGCGTCGGTTCCGGTTTCGGGACGGACTTCAGCGCGAGCTCTTCGCCCGCCGCCGGTTTTGCTTCCGTCGGGGAGGCGGGTTTGCTTTCCACCGGTTTGAGCGCGGCCGTTTCTCCGGTGGCTCCCGGCGGAACGACCGGCTTGGGCGGATGCGGCTTGGCCGGCGGCGTCGCTTTCGGGACGGCGGGCGGGGTCACCGGTTTGGGCGGGGTCGCTTTCGGCAGGCCGGATGCGGCTCCCCCTCCGGCGAACGGGCTGCTTTTCGCGCCCGGTGTGAACGGCGATTTCGCGCCCGGCGTCGCCGCCGGTGCGCCGCCCGCCGAGGGCAGCCGGAACTTGAGCTGCGGAACCGCCGAGCCGCCGGCGCCCGGCGCGCTGTGTTGCAGATACATCTCCAGCGCTTTGACCAGCGGCGCGGGGGTCTGGTAGCGGTCTTCGATATTGCGGGCCATCATCTTCATGATGACGGTGTTGAGCTCGTCCGGAATCGCCGGATTCACCTCTTTGGGCGGTTGCAAATGGCCGGCCACGTGCAGTTTGGCCAGCTCTTCGGCGGTGTCGGCCACATAGGGGAAACGGCCGGTCAGGAACTGGTAGAAGGTGGCGCCGAGACTGTAAATGTCGCTGCGCACATCGGTCGGAATCCCGGTCAACTGTTCGGGGCTGATGTATTGCGGGGTCCCGAGCACCTCGTCGCCTTCGCAGGACTCCTTGTCATTGGTTCCGGCGACGCGGGCGAGGCCGAGGTCGGCGAGCTTGGCGAAGCCGTTCGCATCGAGCATGATGTTGTCCGGCTTGATGTCCTGGTGGACCAGTTTCTCATCGCGCCACGCGCATTCGAGCGCTCCGGCCACTTCCTGGATGATCTTGGCGGCCTTGCGCGGCTCGATGGTTTTTTCCTCTTTCAGGCTCTCCTTCATCGTTTTGCCGCGGATGTACTCCATGGCGAAATAGAAGATCCCGTTCTCTTCGCCCACCGCGTAGGCCTGGACGACGTTGGGGTGGTTGATCCGGCCCGCGGCGCGCGCTTCGCGGAAGAACGACTCCACGTACTCCTTGTCGCCGAGGAACTTCGTTTGCAGGATTTTGAGCGCGACCGGGCGTTCCAGCGAAAGCTGCCGGGCGAGGAAGACCACCCCCATGCCGCCCCGGCTGATCTCTTTTTCGATCAAAAAGTCGCCGATCACCGCTCCCGGCGAGGAAGAGGATTCCGGGAACGGAACTTTCTCCTTGCAGAATTCGCAGGCGACCTCGTTCCCCTCCGCCGGTTTCTCCGCTTCAAAGACTTTCTTGCATTTCTCGCAGTATACCTTCATCACCAGTTCCATACATCAATCATTGAACTATGCGCATTGGGAATTCTCTTCCCTAAAGGGGCAATATATACTCGCAATCCATAAATTACAAGAGCATTTGAGAAAAACGGCCGCGGCTCAGAAAAAATAGCGGATAATCGCCTGGGCGCGCAGCTTCTCCATGTACGTGTTCCGGATTTTTTCGCGCTCTTCCAGGTCGATCTTCCGGCGGATCTCCGGACTCAGCGAGCCGAAATCCCCTTTCTCCTCCGGCGTGTGGCTCAAGATCCGCAGGAACGAGACTCCCTCCGCCGTCCGGATCGGGCCGTAGACCCGGCCGGCTTCCAGCACCGGCATCGCCGCCGCGAACTCCGTGCGGAGCCGCTTCCGCTCGATTTTCCCCAGGTCGCCGCCGTTTTCGGAGTCCGGCCCGACGCTGTACTTCCGGGCCAGTTCCGCGAAGGCGTCCGGTGACGCCGCCAGCTCGCGGGCGATCGCGGCGCTTTTCTCCTCCAGCTCCGGGTCGGAGATTTTGAGCATGATCATCGCCAGTTGGATCGTCTCCGGGCGGACGAACTCCTCCCTGTGCGCCTGGTAATATTCGTACACCTCTTTGGGCGTGATGTTCGATTCGATGCGGATCCGGTCGTAGACCATCATGTGGAAGATGAGGTACTCCTCGATCTCCTTGCGCAGCTTGTCGATGTCCGTCCCGGAGTTGCGCAGTTTGCGGACGAATTCGGAGCGCGAGCGCACCCCCATCCGCTCGGCGATCCGGTCGAGCTCCTCCTCGATGGCCTGGGCCGGGATCGGGGGCGGATTCTCCTGCCCGCGGTACTCCTCAAGCACAAGCATTTTGTCGATCTTCTCGTCCACCGCCTTGCGGCGGATGCTGCGGATCTCCTCCTCCAGCCGCGGGCCGGAAAATACCGCGAAGGCCCGGTATTCGCTGTCCCGGGTGGTCCCGAGAACATCGACCAGGCTGACGGGGACTCCGTTCACCGACGCCAGGACCGAGTTCATTTCAGGCGGCGGACTCTTTGCCTCCGGCTCCGCTCCGGTCGCGGCCAGCGCCAGTGTCGGGAGCATCATCGCGGTCAGAAAAAAACGGCGCATTGTCTACGATTCCTTTTGGCTTTTCCGGCGGTTTTCCGCCCGGAGCAGGGCGATTTCAACGGCGGCGGTCATGCTGCGGGGATCCGCCTTGCCCCGCCAGGCGATGTCGAACGCGGTTCCGTGGTCCGGGCTGGTCCGGATCACCGGCAGCCCGAGCGTCGAATTCACCCCCGATTCGAACGCCAGCATCTTGAACGGGATATGCCCCTGGTCGTGGTACATCGTCACCAGCCCGTCGTATTTCGCGCGGGTCGATTCGATAAACAGCGTATCGGGCGGGAAGGGGCCGTCGATATCGATCCCCATCCCGCGCAGTTCGGCCAGCGCCGGTTTCGTCTCGCGCTCGTCCTCTTCCCCCATGCAGCCGTTTTCCCCGGCGTGGGGGTTGAGGGCGGCGGCGGCGAGTTTCGGCGCGGCGATCCCTTCCGCCCGGATCGCCTCATACAGCAGTTTCGTTACCCGGACGATTTCGGCGCGGACCGCCAGTTTCGGCGCTTCGGCCAGCGGCACGTGGCAGGTGACGAATACCACGCGCAACTTCCCCGACGACTGCATCATCACGAAATCCTTGCAGCTGCACAGTTCGGCGATCCGCTCGGTGTGCCCGGTGAACGGGATTCCGGCCAGGTTGACCGCGTACTTGTTCATCGGCGCGGTGACGATCGCCTCCACCTTCCCGGCGAGGGCGTCGCAGGTCGCCGCGGTCAGCGCGTCGTAGGCGAGTTTGCCGCAGCGCGCGTCGGCGACTCCGGGTTCGAAGCTCCCGAAGGGGAGCGTCCCGGCGGAACGGACTTCCGGCAGCGCGCCATTGCTCCAACGCCGCGCCGCCTCTTCGAGCACCGATTTCTCCCCGTAAAGGACGAAACGGGCGCGGCCGGTCCAGCGCGGATCGGCCGCGATCCGGACCGCGAGCTCCGGGCCGATCCCGGCCGGATCGCCCATTGTGATCGCCAGGACCGGGAGTGATCCGGTCACGCCTACCACTCCTGCCCCTTGGCGGCGAAGTAGGCCGCCACGTTCGGAATCAGCGGTTTGATCAACTGCTTGATCGCCTTGGCGTATTCGCGGATTTCCGACTGGGCGTGGTCGCTGTCGCGCAACTCGAGGAAGTGGAGCAAATTGGCGAGGTCCACCGTTCCCCAGAAGGTGACCATCATGTTCTGCGGCAGCACGCCGCGCGCCTGTTCGCGGCAGACGCCGGAGGCGAGCAGCCGCTCGTAAAGCGCGAGACTCGCTTCGTTGTGTTTGCGGATCTCCCCGCGCAATTCCTTGCCGTCGAACTCGGGGTCCAACCAGGAGGCCTGCCGGTTGTCTTCGGACTGCCGCCGGAGGATGGCGGGGGTGTAGAACTCCAGGTCGATTTCTGTGTAGCGCCGCGAAATCTCGTTGTAGCTCCACGTCCGGTGGCGGTGCCACTGGCCGCGGACGAAGAGCGGGCAGTGGATGCTGAAGGTGAACACCATGTGCTCCAGCGGGCTGGTGTGGCGGTTGGAGATCAGGTAGGCGAGCAGCTTCACGTCTTTCTCGTCCATCTCGCTTTTGAGCTTTCCGAAGGAGACGCGGGCGGCGTTGACGATGGTCGTCTCGGTGCCGAGGTGGTCGATGAGCCCGACCCAGCCCTGGCCGTCGAGCACTTTGACGTGGTTGGCGGGCGGTACGTTCAAGTGTTCCATATAAGACCCTTTATTTGGTTTT
>Ga0209373_10001882_pt1 | contig 22944 bp, 21 predicted proteins | sample Higcelweek5metaG_FD_187173 | JGI IMG/M metagenome (GOLD analysis project Ga0209373, IMG submission 187173) | Freshwater pond sediment microbial communities from the University of Edinburgh, under environmental carbon perturbations - High... | ecosystem: Environmental > Aquatic > Freshwater >... | reverse complement strand
TTTGCAGGATGTCTGTGCTGTATCGGAGGATTAAATAATAATGAAACAGTTGAAGGTCGGGCTATGATTAAAAATACTGTCGTGTTTGTATTCATGTGTATTATGTCAATATCTGCCGTTTCACCGGATACAACAAAGATCATATTCAGTCGGGATACTGTCCTGAAAAACGATCTCATTATTCCTGAAGGCAGTAATCTTGTGATAAATGAAGGGGTGACTGTAAAGCTTGACGGATACCGGACAATTCTGGTACGCGGGCAGATTATTGCCCAGGGGAGCGAATATTTACCCATTGTATTTACATCTGTTGAATCAGAGCGCGGATCGTCTCAGCGCCCGGCATGGAGCGGTATAGAAATCCGCGGCAAGGGTGCGCAAGGCCGTTTTCGTCACTGCCGGATTGAGGGTGCGTTCAGAAATATGGTATGGGAATCAATGCCGCTTTTTGACTCCTGCAAATTCTATGGAAATCACTATGGAATTTACGCAACAAAAAAAGCTGTCCCGCAGATACAGAATTGCCAGTTCAGTTTGAACACCTATGGTATTGCATCAGATTTTGCCTCCCCGATTATAGCCGGAAATACAATTACAAATAATGTGATCGGTATTTTTCTTCAAATGAGCTCAAACGCGTTTATCGGGAAAAATATTCTCTCGGAAAATCAGACCGATATCAAATCCGAAGAGGCGCTTGGCGCAAATAAAAGCCTTATGTCAACACAGTTTCTGTGGGATGTTATGCGGCAGTGTTTTTAGATTGATTTATACTTATAAATATATGTATATTTATAAGTATAAATGAAAGTCATATTGAAATGAAATTTGAATGGAATGAAAAGAAAAATTCAGAAAATATTAAAAAGCATGGTATTTCATTCGATTTTGCAAAAAAGGTATTTTTAGATAATAATCGTATTTTAGCAAAAGATTTAGATCATAGTACTGAAAAAGAAATCAGATATTTTTGTTTCGGAAAAGTGGAAAACGAAGTAATTACTGTACGGTTTACGTATAGGAATGAGACTATAAGAATTTTCGGGGCTGGATATTGGAGAAAAGGAAAAAAAGAATATGAAAAGCAAAGTTAAATATACTGAAGGAGAAATTGGGAATATTGAAATAATAAAAGATTTTCTCCCATCACCATCAGAATTGGCAACAATGGAAAACAACATAAAAGTAACAATTAATCTGCGAAAGTCAAGTGTTGAGTTTTTCAAGGAAATTGCAAAAAAGAATCATGTGCAATATCAAAGAGTAATCAGATCATTGTTGGATTCCTATGCAATTTCCTATACAAAATCAAAATCAAAAATATAGAAATTGTAAGTTTGTAAGTTTTCTATTTCTACCCTGCATATTTCTTGAGAATATTTATTTTGAAAATCATGTTGCTATTCTCTTAAAAGTTGAAAATTGCTGTTAAAGTGAATAGATATTTATACAAATCACGGATTATTGTAAATGGGCCGGCTGAGTGGGCGGGAAGACAAAGAAAGACAGAAGAATAAAATAGTTGACAAGTAATGGTTACTGAAATCCTGGTTCAGAAAATTAAAATTGCGCTTTTTCAATTAATCTCCGCAAAAAATGCGGAGATTGTAGATTTTGCGGAGATTAAATGGTATATTTACCGCATAATGTGCGGAGATTAGCTATGTTTATATATGAAGATCCTCAATGGCCGAAATTTGTCTGGAATACTGATTCTCTTGTTTATCTGCTTTCAAAAGCCAGAAACATGCAGGGAAAAATAATTGGTAAAATGGGGGTGCTTGGTTTTGAATTGAGAAATCAGGCAAACCTTGAAATGCTTACACTGGATGTTCTTAAATCAAGCGAAATCGAGGGCGAGATGCTTGATTCCATGCAAGTCAGGTCTTCCATTGCAAGACGGCTCGGGCTTGATATACATGGGCTCACAGCATCGGACAGAAATGTTGATGGTGTAGTTGACATGATGATGGATGCAACAGTCAACTTTAATAAAAATATTGACAGGGAACGGCTTTTCTCGTGGCACAGTTCACTGTTTCCTCTTGGGCGCAGCGGAATGTATAAAATAGCTGCCGGTAAATGGAGGGATGATTCAAGGGGACCAATGCAGGTTGTATCCGGACCTTTTGGAAAAGAAACGGTTCATTATGAGGCTCCACCTGCTCAGCATATTGACAAAGAGATGAACACTTTTTTTGACTGGTTGAACAGTCCGCAGAATATTGACACAGTACTCAAGGCCGCTATTGCGCATTTATGGTTTGTAACACTGCATCCGTTTGAAGACGGCAATGGAAGAATTGCAAGGGCAATAACTGATATGCTTCTGGCCAGATCTGATGAGCAGCCGCTGAGATTCTATAGTATGTCAACTCAGATCAGAAAAGAACGAAGCAGCTATTACCAGATTCTGGAAAAGAGTCAAAAAGACAGTGTTGACATAACAGAATGGCTTGAGTGGTTTCTGAATTGTCTGATTCATGCACTTGATTCATCAGAATTATTACTGAACAAGGTTGTTAAAAAACACGATTTCTGGAATGAAAACGGGATAAAAATTGAAAATGACCGTCAGAGAAAAATGTTGAATATGCTCATGGATAATTTTGAAGGAAATTTGACTACTTCAAAATGGGCGAAAATCTGCAGGTGTTCGCAGGATACAGCTTTAAGAGACATTCAGGATCTGGTTGGGAAGAATATTCTGCAAAAACTTCCGTCTTCAGGCCGAAGCACTTGTTATGATTTTAAAATTGACATGCACATTTGATAAAAGATATTTAGCTTCGGGCAGTAGTGTTTGCTAATTGTAAATTTACTGGCAGAGTGTACGGTAAACACAAAAAATAGAAAATAAAATTAATAAGAAGAAAGACTTGATTCAGATAATTTAATGTACTCAAAAGTAAATTGTATAATTAAAAAACTATTTATTTGAGTGGTTTATCATTAAAATGTATGTATTTCATTTGGGGGCTTAAACACTTCCAGCTTATAATACATTGCATATTTCAGCGTTTTATATTGACATAATCAATAAAATTTTCTTATAGTGATTTTTGCATGATTATTTAGAGCCTCTATAACACCAGATGAAAATTTTCCAGTGAGTATTGGTTCATAATCGCTTTTAAAGTTGTACAGTCTCATTTCTACGATTTTACTAATATCATCTAATTTTCTCATTATTTGGAAAACGATCTGAGATATTAAGGCTTGAGGAATTTTTTAGCAATTACTTTCTGGTATAGTTTCTATATATCACAATACACATTACGTATCGTCTCTAAATTTTCTTTACTAAAGTCCATGAGATGCGAAGTAATGTAAAATCACATGTAATATATTATAGTATATAGAAGTTTACAAAACAAATAATAATAAATTGCTTGTTGAAGAATTAATATATATATTTATTACATATGTGTAAACAATGCTTTATTAAATATTTTTGATATTGTCAGGATATGTATCACACATAAAAACGCTATCAAACAGGCATTGTTCTCTTCAATTGTAACAATGAAAAAAAATATACCTATTGTTAATAATCGATTAAATATACTTTAGTTTGTATATAGTTAAAAAGCTGTGTTGAGATTGTATTGCCAATTTTAATAGCCTGCTGTACAAATTGGAGGTTAGTATTAATTAATGTCACTACCATCCCATAGGATTTCAGAAGAATTGACAAAACAGCTGGCCATGTAACATGTTTAAAGTCTACTATAAAATTAAACATGGATTGTTACAATGAAGTCAGCTAAGCATAAATTTACATTATTGAAACAGGTAGTTGAAAATATTCCAGAATATCTTGTTGCAAAAATTGCAAAAAAATATGGTATTGATAAACAGTCACGTACATTTTCACCTTGGAGTTATGTAGTATCAATGCTTTTTGCTCACCTGACACACGCACTAAGTCTCAATGATGTATGCGATACGTTGCGACACCATGAGGGTGCACTTTTTACCCTGCGAAATGCAACACCGCCAAGTCGTAATGGACTTTCGCATGCTAATAAGATACGCAGCTCTGCTATGGCTCAAGATTTGTTCTATCAAAAAATAAAATCAGAAGAAAACTTGTGTTTTTAATCTAATTTAGCATTATTGGGCTGTTCGATTATGTAAATATGGGATGGTAGTGAATTAATGTTAATAATTTGGTTGTTATGTAGACCGGCTTATCTACGTTATTTCAATGAAAAAAGATAAAAATCAAAAAATAATTACTATCTGTAACAGTAACTCATTATAGTTGTATTGTAAAGTATAGATAAAAATATTAAAACAAGGATTGGTTTTTATAAACAGATAGTAAGTTTTTTTTTACTTAATTGTAAGTAAGAATTTAAATAATAAATGTCTTATATTGTCAAAATAAATTGTCAGATTTTTTGAAAATCATGATTGATCATCCACTGATATTTCTGAGGAAGATCAGCCAAAGTACTTAGGGAAAACATTAATAGCGAGTTAATTTATGTAAATAATAGTTTAAAAAATTGAGACCAAACCATGGAAAAATCTAAACCATCTCCATTCGACTTCGATGCACCTGGAAAGTATCTTGAATCTGCATATCGTTTTAAAAAGGAAATCGAACCGGGTATATCACATCGTTACATTGCAGCTGCTATGGGGTATAAGTCAGCAGCTGCGTTTCATGATATAATAAAAGGCAGGGTAACTCCAAATAGAAAAGCACTTGATTTTATTGGAGTCATATTTGAATTGAACGATTTGCAAATACGACATCTTGCACTATTGTTTGTTCTGCAAAATATTCGTGACCCATATTATAAAGATATTATAACCCAACGGGACTATTCAGGTTGTAGGAAACAAGAAATTTCATAGGTTCGATAATAATAAATTATCTATTATAAGAGAGAATTAGGATTTAGTACTGATAATTAACCATTTTGTTGAAATCAAAAAACGGTTTTTAATCTATTGTACAATTTGTAAGGTATTTGATGAAAAAAATGTTTTTATTAAATACTATTTGTTCTTGAATCCAATTAAATACAGATCTGTGAAGTTGCAATTCGGTAATTTCTGCTGTTTGTTTTGCTGCTTTATATTCATCGGGTTCAGATAAAAATTGTGTCCGGTTATGTTTAAATAAATTTACTACATATTGCTGTTGACGACCAGCTTTTTCTTTAATTCTAATTATATCCTTTTTTTCTTGAAAACGTAATAGTACATTTTTTGCAAGTAAATAGTTTTGTGACACCTCGTTAGAACATTTTACATTGTCTTTTTTGTGCTTTTCAATTCTTAAACTCCAGAGGCAATAACTATTTTTTATATTTTCAAAGAATAAAGTTCCTTTTTGTATATATTGTTCTCGAACAAAAGCTCTTATGTTTTCAGGAAGTTGACAATCTGGCAAATACATAAATGATAGCGTGTTAGTATCTATTCCGACTATCTTTCCTGAATCAGAGAGTGCGGCAGCTTTTACCCAAAGCTTTACATCCAAGGTATCTGTATTGTTTAATACAAAATTACTGATATCATTAAGAGTGTCAACATTAATATGTGAATTAACGCGTTCATTTTCTATTGTTGCAACTAAGTCATCATATTCAGAGTGGTAATTAAATTTGTCAGTTACATTAAAAGAATAAAATCCGCAGTTTGATCTTTTAGGTTCAGTCCATATATTTTCAGTCGCTGAATCAATCGTACTTTTTTGAATATTAAAATCGAGATATTTTTTTTCAAGATCAAAAAAAATATCGATGATTTTGCCATTTTCTCCTTTGTAATTATGGAAAATTATCTCTACTGGTTTTGTAAAAAGCCATTTTCTATTAGTTATGTTTTTCAGTGAATTAACAAGAAATATTGAATCTGTAGATGTTATAAGGCGTAATTTATATGAATTGAAAAGAACACTATCGCCTTTGAAATTACCTTTCAATAATTCAAGATTTTGCTGCATATTCTCTGATTGCATTTTTATGTATTTATCAGTAAGTATACTGAATAAAATATTTGTTCTGATGGAGTCACAGTTATCGACCGAATAAAAATCGTATGTGTTTAAATAGTTATTAAACTCAATCTTGGTAACATTACAATTCTGGTCCAGACAACTATCAATTAACGCATTTTTAAATCCTAATAAAGTTTGGACACTGTCCTTTGATAAGTAATGTTTATTGTTTTTATTAAATTGCTCTATTACTTCATTTTGAAGTTGAATCTGTTCAGCAGATAGAGTTGGTGGGGGTGGTTTGTCGGTTGCTGAAAATGAGAGTGCACAAAATAATACAATGAAAAGAATTGCGTTTTTTAAATTGTGCATAAACTAACCAGTATTGTTAATGTTTTTATAAAAGCAGCTCAGATGTTTTAAATCTGAGCTGCTTATGTTTATAAGACTCTATTGACAATTACTGAAATATAGATGGGAAACCAGGAAGGACATATATTTCCTGGGCTGCTGCATCACCTGGAAATAATGCTACACTAAAAAATCTCTCTCCAGTTTCATTCGGATTATACATACTTACCCTGAATTCTATACTTGAATATGCACTTAAAGTAATTAATGCACCAAACTGCCGTGTACTGCTCCCATTCTGACTGTGGTCATCATCAAGGAATGTCCACTGCTGTGTTTGGCTGTTTTTGTACCATATCATATTGTCACAATGAGCAAGTGAAGGGTGAACCCAGGGACTTTCTTGACCGGAAATAATAAATGGCATAGCTGTAGTAGTGCCATTCGTGACCTGAATTGTGGCATATGGTCTAGATCCTGTTGGATACCCTGACGGCACAGGTGGAACCCATGATGGATAAAATGGAATAGTAGTATATGGAGACGAGGCTGTAAGTTTTCCCTGGCATGTTGCAGTAAAGTTAATATATGGTGCTCCTACAATGCTCCCCCTATAGCCAGCAGCAGGAGTAAATGTTGAGTTATTTATTACAAAAGATGCAGGAACACATTGTCCTAATGGATATTGTGCTTCCATCCCTGCAAAAAGACTTGTAATGGAACTAAATACTAAAGTTGCCCCTATAAATATCTTATTAAGATTCATAAATTCTCCTGATAGTGTGTAATTGCTAAAGAATGTAGGTTGACAAACAAAGGTACCTTTACAACATTTAAACATTTCTGGCCAAAACAATTGTAATTACTTGTTATTTAATATATAAAGAGCAAACACTTGTATTCGATTTTTAAGTTTGGCAATTTGCCAAACAGCTGCTCGGAATAGGTATTAGACATATCCGATACTAATCAATCAGCACAGATTTGATTTATCACCCTATAAAAAACATGAATACTTTTTGCACATTTTCATGTCACACATTAATTATATTCTCTGTTCATTACAGTTCACTCTTTGCGGGGGTGGCGGAACTGGTAGACGCGCTAGATTCAGGTTCTAGTGGGCGCAAGCCTGTGGGGGTTCGAGTCCCCCCTTCCGCAATTTTCTCTTCCTGGCCGGATCTCAGAAATACTCATGCAACCAACAAATCAATCAGTAATTAAGGTATTACCTCAGAATGTAATCGAAAAAATTGCTGCAGGTGAAGTTATTGAACGTCCTGCATCAGTGCTCAAGGAAATTGTCGAAAATGCTATTGATGCAGGGGCGACAAAGATTGAAATTACAATTGAAGATGCTGGTTTCAGTCTAATAAAGGTCTCTGACAACGGATGCGGAATGTCTGAAACCGACCTTGCCAAAAGTTTTCTTCCGCATGCCACAAGCAAAATCACAAGTGCAGATGATCTCTTTTCCATAGCAACAATGGGTTTTCGCGGGGAGGCGCTTGCAAGTATTGCAGCTGTCAGCCGCACTACGGTTGTAACATCAGACAATAATACCGGTCTTGGTTATGAACTGACCTACATTGGCGGAATGTCCGGAAGCATAACGCCTCAGCAGCATCTTCAGGGGACAACTGTTTCGGTTCGTGATCTTTTTTTCAATGTACCTGCCCGCAAAAAATTCATGAAAACAAATAAAGGCGAGCAGCTTGCAATTACACGCCTTGTTGAGCAGCTTGTCATTCCGTTTCCATCAATACATTTTATCCTCAATGTTGATGGGCGCAAGGTTATAGAGGCTATGGCTGCAAACAGTCCCATTGAACGCATTGCTGATATTGCAGGACATGAGTTCGCCCGCACTCTTATTGAGTGTAAAGGCACGAAAAGCGACATGGATATTATTGTATTTGTGTCAACCCCTGAGCAGATTAAAGAACGTCCGCGGTTTCAGAGTCTCTATGTCAACTTGCGCAGGATCGATAATGATTCAGTGACATTTTCTATACGTGAAGCATTCGCGCAGTACCTCGGATTTAATTATAAACCTTCATTTTTTGCATTCCTTGATATTGACCCGTCTCGAATTGATGTCAATGTGCATCCGACAAAACAGCAGGTCAGGTTTGATGATGAGCGGGAGCTGTTTGGATTTGTTTTTGGTGTTGTCAAGCATGGTGTGGGCGCCGTGATGGTGCGGCCGGAAAACCTGGGTGATCCGCAGTCTGGTGCAGATGAGATGCTTAGTGCCGCCGCCGCATCGGAAATTGTCTCCGGGCAGCCGTATATTGATTCAGTTCCACTGACTATGCCGCTGCAGTTTTCTACAAGAATATCACCAAGTCAGACTCTTGGCGTGGCAGCCCTGGATAGCTCACAAGTACCATATATGTTCAATAAAACGATTCTCTCTTTTCCCGGGTCTAAACCGCCTGATGAGAAAGACGTTGACAGTTCAAAAGTAAGTGAGGTAGAATTAACAGGAGAGGACAGTGACCAGAGCTGGGAGCTTATCTCCTGTTATCAGATTCATGGAATGTATATTCTTGCTCCCATAAAAAACGGTGTCTTGATTATTGATCAGCATGCCGCGCATGAACGTGTGCTTTACGAACAGGCACTTGTTGATATAAAGCATGGACGGTCGGCAAGCCAGCAGCTCTTGTTTCCAATTGTCATTGAGTTGTCTCCAACTGAAAAAAGTGTAGTTGATTCAGGACAGAATTTTTTCACAGCATTCGGATTTGAGATCAGTGAGTTCGGCGGTCGGGCATTATCAATTTCAGCTATTCCGGCGTTTTTAAAAGATGGTGCTGCCGAGGATACTCTGAGGGGAATGATAAAGTATCTGCTTGATGGAAAGGCACCGGAGTTTTTCCTTGAACCTGAAAAACGCTTTGCTGCAGCTTTTGCCTGCGGCGCAGCAATCAAGGCCGGGCAGAAATTATCGCAGGAAGAGATGAACGGCCTTTTAAACAGTCTCTTTTCTGCAAAGAATCCCTATACCTGTCCGCATGGACGGCCGACTTTAATTCGAATGTCAATTGATGAGCTTTCGCGCAGATTTTTACGTTAGGAGAGTTTCATGAATATAGAAATAAGGGATTCGGTCATTTCGGTTACTGCTCCGGAACATTTTTCAACGGCTATAGCAGGTAATTTTTCTCAAAGGGTGACTGATGCTGTTATCAGCGGAAATGCCGATACGTGCATATTCGATTTTAAAAAGACAGATCTTATTGACAGTTCAGGAATTGGGTTCCTTGTGTCGCTGGCGAAATTATGCAGCGGGAAAGATTTGCAGCTCATACTTAAAAATCTGAACAGGGACATTATTGAGCTTTTTGAGGATACCGGGCTGGATCGTATCTTTACAATAGATGAGGACAGGACTGAAAAGATGCAGTCTGTAAAGGAGTTTTTTGAAAACGACGGTGTTGACATTAAATTGACAATTGACAAACTGTCTGTCGGCAGTGTCGGAATTTTCATCATGGGCGGAGTACTGAGTCACCCGCTTGGATCAAGCTATTTCAAACAGCAGATTCTATTGTTTCTTGCAGAACATAAAAATATATTACTTGACCTGGAAGACCTGACCTTTTTTGACAGCCTGAGCATCAGCTCTGTTCTCAATATGAATAATTTACTTAAGGTGACGGGCGGAAGCCTTAAAATATGCGCACCAAATTTTATCATCAGAGACCTGCTCAATACACTCAGTATTGACATGATTATTCCTGTGTTTGATAAGCGTGATGATGCATTGGCCGACTGGAGTAAAGCTGATGAGCGGTAGTTCATGCGTCAATAATCTTGTCGCTATTAAATCAGTCGGCTGCCGGACAAATCAGGAGGAAATGGAAACTTTACGACTGCAGCTGGAAAAAGAAGGCTTTGAAATAACCGGTTTTGTTTCCGATGCAGATTTTGTAATTGTCAATACATGCGCTGTCACAGCCGGCACAGAATCGAAAACCCGCAGACTGTTAAGTTCCATATCATCCGAAGCACCTGATGCCCAGATCCTTGTCACAGGCTGTCTTGCACAGCAGAAACCCGATCAGCTTAAAGAAATGACAAATGTCAAATGGGTTGTGGGAAATACTTTTAAAAGTGAGATACTCTCCATTATGCGTGATAATGAAGGTGTGTTTCATGAACAGTTTGACAGAACAAAAAATGATCAGCTTGAGCTTGACACTATTGATGTATCGTCCAATATTTCCGGCAGTGCAAGAACTCGCTTTCCTGTCAAGATTCAGGAAGGGTGCAATTTCTGCTGCTCCTACTGCATTGTTCCGTCTTTGCGCGGGCCGTCAAGGTCTGCAGACAAATCGGTAATCCTGAAATTATGTCAGAACGCAATTACTGCGGGGTACAAGGAATTAATTCTTACCGGTACGCATATCGGGCAGTATCACAGTGCGGAAAACAGAAATATTGTTGACCTTCTTGACGCCATAAGCGCACTCGATGGTGAATTCAGAATCAGGCTCAGTTCACTTGACCCCAGGGATCTAAGTAATGAACTGCTTTTAATGGTTATGGAAAACAGGCGTATCTGTAAACATCTTCATGTAAGTCTGCAGAGCCTCTCAAATGATGTTCTCGCAAAGATGAATCGTCCGTATGCAGACCTTGAACTGATGATCGGAAAGCTGATTGATTTCAGGAATAAAATGCCTCATGCCGGAATCGGTGCTGACCTTATAGTCGGACACCCCGGTGAAAGTGAGCGGAATTTTATTGAAACAATTGACAATGCAAAACGGATCGGATTTTCATATGCGCACATTTTCAGATACTCATCAAGACCGGGGACTGCGGCTGCAGTTTTGCCTGATCAGGTTACAGAATCGGAAAAAACACATCGCAGTGAGACACTCCGTAATGTAATCGATGAGAGCCGGGGTGATTTTATAAAAAAAATGGGTGGTATTACTGAAAAAATAATTGTAGAATCGGATAAACCGGTTAGGGGATTGACATCGAATTATTTGCATGTGGAAATACCAGGCTTCAAAGCCTCCCGGAATACATGGCTGGATGTGTTGGTTAAACCGGATGGAGATGGCCGATATTATCTGGCGGAACCTGTAATGTGAGAGGTTGTATGGACCAGAAACCTGTTAATTATTCATCAGCAAGACATCCTGGCATGCAAGCCAGGCCACCTGCAGCACAACCTGCCGGTATGCAGACAAAACCACCGGCGACATCATCTGCAACAGTAACAACAGCTCCACCATCAGCATCAATAAAAAATGGAAACAGTGCTGCTCCGTATTATAAAAAAGTCATTGAGTCTATTGATCAGCTGCCGTCATTTCCGGCAATTGTCACAAAACTCATTAAAGTGGTAAATTCACCGGACTCATCCGCTGAAGATGCCGCTAAACTCATTGAAAAAGATCCTGGATTGACAAGTAAGATGATCCGGCTTGCAAACAGTGCTTTTTATGGTATTCCGAGGTCTATTTCTTCAGTGTCAAGCGCTGTCGTCATTCTTGGTTTCAATACGATCCGTTCGCTTGTACTCAGTGCATCTGTAATGAAAATGTTTTCAGGAACACAGAAAAGCGCAATTGATAAAGAGCGATTCTGGATGCACTCAATTACAACTGCAATGGCAGCAAAGATTATTGTAAGACATTATATCAATATCCGCATGATGGATCCTGAGAGTGCTTTCTGTTCCGGAATTCTTCATGATATCGGTAAACTCATATTTAATGAATATATGGGTAATGAATATCTTGAGGCATACAAGTTCGCCCAGCAGAATAATATTTCACTTTATGATGCTGAGACAAGGGTGCTTGGTGTAAATCATGCAGAAATAGGAAAAATCATCTCAGACAAGTGGGCTCTGCCTCTTGATCTGGAATATTCCCTTGTGTATCATCATGATCCGGGATCGGCGGATCAGCTCAATGATCTTATCGCCATTATTCATTTTGCAGATACGCTTGCACATGATGTGGGTGCGTCATTCTGGGAAAATGAGCCTGTTCCGATTTCAAAGAGCAGTTTCAGGACAATTCTGCGAGTGTCAGACTCTGATTACCAGAAAATCAAGGAGTCGCTTGTTGAGAACCTTGAAAAATCAGACGAGTTCTTCAGTATTATCAGGTAAATTGATATTTGATATCAGCTCTGTTGTCGGATGGGCAGAACAGGTGGCAGGTCAGTGGATTACAAGACATTTGTCAAGGCAGTACGAAATCTGCCGACTCCATCCCCTGTACTTATGAAAATTGAAAGTGTTCTGAAAGAACCGAATTCAAATATATCACAGATTGCCGATGTGATCAAGCTTGACCCGGCTATTACCAGTAAAGTTCTGCGGCTTGCCAATTCAGCTTATATCGGAGTTTCCCATAAAGTTACATCTTTGCAGAATGCGATAGTGCTGCTTGGAGACAAGCGTGTTCATTCACTTGTGCTTGCATCAGAACTCCTTAATTCGATTGCCGGTAAAGCCTCTGATATTTTTAATATTGATAAATATTGGCTGCATTCAGTATCTGCGGCTCTGGTTGCTGAAGAAATTGCCGGATATTTGCGGCGTAGTAATAATCTTGATAAGGATGAGGTTTTTATCGCTGCCCTGCTTCATGATATAGGAAAACTTGTTTTATCACAGCTCATGCCTGATGCAATTCAGGAGGCTTATACAAAGTCAATTAACAGAAATATTCCTTACTGGAACGCAGAATGTCAGGAGCTTGATCATTCAAAGGCGGGTTGTTATCTTGCAGAACACTGGTCTTTTCCGTCGATGCTTTCTGAATGTATTTGTAAACACCATGTTCCGCAGAGCAGTAAAGAACATTCGATGGTTGTATCGGTTGTTCATATCGCTGATGTAATCGCACATGTAATCGGGCGGCCTGTAATGGACAATGAGATTGCGCCGGAAATTGACAAGTTTGCACTTGAAAAAGTTGCTTTTTCTTCAGAACAGTTTAAAGTAATCGCGGCGCGCGCACTTGGTGATCGTAAAAAAGTAGATTCTCTTCTTGAGATGTTCAGTGTTTCTGCTGCAATGCAAACTATTTAATCAGATGATTATTGCCGGATGTATTTTATAAGAGGACTGTCAGGTTTTGACAGTAAGATGTAAAATTTTTAATAATTGTACAAGACAGGAAGTTTCCTGAGATGAATCTATTTGCCCGGTTAAAGGATGGTTTAAGCAAGACACGCTCTCAGATTACATCAATAATCAGCGGAAGTGGTAAATTTGATGATTCATTTTATGATGCGCTTGAAGAGGCACTTATTGCAGCAGATATCGGCCTGGAATTGTCGCTTGAAATTATTGAGCGTCTGAAGAGGGAAATTAAAGATAATAAAATTACTGAAATGACACAGGCTTATAGTGCAATGCAGAGTATACTGGCATCAGATCTTCGGGTAACAAAAGATCCTGACGAGTTTCCTCCGAAACCATGGGTAATTCTTGTTGTAGGAGTCAATGGTGTCGGAAAGACAACAACTATTGGAAAGCTTGCCAATGAGTTTAAAAATAACGGAAAATCAGTAATGCTCTGTGCTGCGGATACTTTCAGAGCAGGGGCAATAGAGCAGCTGCGGATATGGTCACAGCGTACCGGTTCGGAATTTGTTTCTCAGCATGAGGGTGCAGATGCTGCATCAGTGGCTTTTGATGCAATAGAAGCGGCCAAAGCCAGGGATGTTGATGTGCTTATGCTTGATACTGCCGGGAGACTTCACACAAAAGTGAATCTGATGAATGAACTTGAAAAGATTGTCAGGGTAATCAGACGCAATACGCCGCATGCGCCAAACGAAGTACTTCTGGTGGTTGATGCAACTACAGGTCAGAATGCACTTAATCAGGCAAAGGTTTTTAATAGTATAATTCCATTAACAGGGTTGGTTATTACAAAACTTGATGGAACGGCAAAGGGTGGAATTGCACTCGCACTCGCAAAAGAGCTTGGTGTGCCAATAAAGAAAATTGGTGTTGGTGAGGGAATTGAAGATCTGCAGGATTTCGATGCTCAATCATACGTAAAAGCGATGTTTGGTGAACTTGAAAATTGATTGGAAGCAATCTATGTACGATGAAAAAAAATATCCGACACTGAAAATAATGAAATGCAACAATTGCGGACATGTTTTCAACAGCAGCCTTGATGGGTCCACTGACTGTCCTGAGTGTGAGTCCAGGGATACGAAACCTTATAGGGCTGATGAAGAGTCTGGTAACAATACATCTGAAAAATCGCTTATTTGATTTACAAGAAGTTAAAATTACTTAATACAGATGCTTCCAATCGGAACTTCCATCAGCACATAAAGCGTATCGCCTATGCATTTTTCATAAATAATTCTGCTGTATAGAATTTCGCCTGAAATCTGGTCTGAATTTATCTGCGAATTTTCTGATGACCATGATTTCAAAGCCAATGCCCAGTGTCCACCGGAAATTTTTGCGGCTGTTCTGCGACTGGCATTTTGTGCCTCGGCAGGAAAATCAGGATTTCTAACACCTTTCCCGACTGTTAAAAAACAACCGCTGACTGTGTCAAATGCCTGGAGAAGAAGTAAATTTCTGTTTTCTGTTTTTTTCGAATCCGTTGCATTATGCTGCATTTTTTCAATAAGAGTTAATAAACTGTCATTTCTGATTTGATTTGAAAGTGAATCCTGCATCAGATCAGTATTTGCAGTTCTGGACTGTACTGTTTTCCACATATCAGGCATGTCTTTGCGGCACGCCAGGATAGATATAATGAAAATTGGCAGGAGCATGTTAAGCTGTTTTATCATCAGCGTATCCTCAAATGTTGCTGTATGCTTCGTCATTTAGTAATTTTTGGTAATAGTGTATGTGCGGACTATGCGTCCTTGTGACGATCAAAATCTGCTGATGCATATCCTTATTATACTCTCTTTTTTTAATTTGTTCTAATGAAATGAAATTATGGGTCAAAAAGCACTGTTTTTAGACAGGGATGGGATTATTAATGAAGATTCTGCCTATCCTTTCAAACCTGAGCATATTGTATTTTGCAAAGGTATTTTTGAACTTTGCAGAAAAGCTCTCAGTAAAAATTATTTGATAATTGTAGTAACAAATCAGGCAGGTGTTGCCAAAGGTTATTTTACTGAAACTGATGTAGAAATGCTTCATAATTGGATGAAGCTGCAGTTTTCTGATCATGGGGTTGATATTACAGCCTTTTATTATAGCCCTTTCCATCCTGATGCAACAGTGGAAAAATACCGCAAAGACACAGATTGCAGAAAACCCGGCGGTGGTATGATCCGGATGGCGGCTGATGATTTTGATATTGATCTGTCAAAGTCACTTATGGTCGGTGATAAGGAGTCAGACAGAATACAGATCCCTGAGCTTAAGTGCATTGTTATGAAAAGTAAATATACTCAGACAGGTTACGACATAGAAGATTTGTCAATGGTTGAAAATTATCTAAATTAACAAGAAAGAATATATGGAAAACAAGACTGATTCAATAAACGCAAATCAAAGCGGGGCTGCAGATAAAAAAAGCAGTAAAGCGGCAAATACCGGAACAGAAAGCGAAAAAGCTGGTCTGTGGTCAAAATCGTGGGTTTATATTTTGATTATGGGACTCTTGACATTTGTAATATTCGGTCAGTTTTTCTTCAGTAACCAGATGCTTTTCAGCTCCGATCAGGTTGGCGGATTTGATTCAAAAGTCTTTCTCAAAGATGCACTGGTAAATCACCATGAATTTCCATTCTGGTTTAATTCACGCCTTGGTGGAATGCCCAGCAATGATGCGTCATTCGGAGATTCATTTTATCCTGTGTCAGTAATTACCACCTGTCTGTTTTCAATTGCCCGTTCAATAAGCATGAAAATGATTCTTCATGTTTTTCTTGCGGGAGTATTCTTTTTCCTGATGTTAAGAAAAGGTTTTAAAATGCCGCCTCTGGTTTCACTTGCCGGCGCTGTTTTTTATATGCTCAACCCGGAATTCTTTTCGCATATATATCCCGGGCATGATGGAAAAATGTATGTTATCGCGCTGTTGCCTTTTGTAATATGGCGATTGAAAGCGCTTATGGATATTCCAAATTTACTTAATGTTACACTGCTCGCTGCCGGTGTCGGTTTATCACTTCTGACATCACATATCCAGATGGTTTATTTTGTCTTGTGGGGAATGTTTTTCTATTGGATAATAGCAACTGTTTTATTTCTTCGCAGTAAAGAAAACAAAAAAGCTGCAATTGTGGCAGTGTGCTTCTGGAGTTCAATTTTCATAGGGATCGGTATCGCACTTATTCAGTTTCTGCCATCGTATGTGTACGTGCAGAATGCCTATTCTGTCAGAGGCGTTGACAGAGGTTTTGAATTCGCATCATCATGGTCACTTCACTGGCCGGAATTTTTCTCCATGTGGATACCTGAATTTGTAAACTCGCTTGATTACTACTGGGGTCAGAATCCTTTCAAACTGAATTCCGAGTATGCAGGGGCGATGGCTTTGCTTCTTGGAACACTGGCAGTAATTTCCAAACCGACAATATGGCGGATATTCTGGGGATCAGTAGCGGTTTTCGCACTTCTTTTTTCACTCGGGGCGCATACACCGATTTTTTATCTGGTCTATTACCTGATTCCTGGTGTAAAGAAGTTTCGCGCATGCAGTATGATAATGTTCTGGTTTTCATTTTCCACGATTCTCCTGGCAAGTCTTTTTCTTAAAGATATTATTGCCGGGAAGTTTGCGGAATTTACTGATGTCAGAAAAAAGAAATGGACAAAAGGAATATATATCACTCTTGGCCTCATGGCCATTGCTGCAGTGCTTTTCTCAATGGAAGGGTTTGTTCAGAATCTTTTCGGAGGAGTACTTGCAGAGACCGGAAAGCAGAATGTTTTTTCTGTCAATTTTACAAAGAATTTTGTTCCATTTCTATGGTTATGGTTTTTCCTGGGAACGGCAGCGCTTGTTTCATTTATGTATGTGATCAATGGTAAACTTTCGCCATCATGGTTTGTCGTGATTGTTCTTATTATCGGTGTAGTTGACACATTGAGAGTTGATATGCAGTTTATAAAACTTTTCAACCCTGCGCCGTATTTTGCGACTGAACCGGCACTGCAGCCTCTGCAGAGTGAGATGAAGGAGGAGCCGTTCAGGTGCTATTCACTTCCGGGCTCACTTCCTCAGAACGGCGAGGGCATACACGGACTTGAAGGTGTCAATGGATTTCATGACAATGAACTTAGATGGTACAGGGAGTACAGAGGTGAGCAGGACAGAAATTATATAAGCGGAATTGTTGATGTCAGTCCGGATGGCAAGGCATATCTGAGTGTTGACAAACTATCAGGAGGAAGCCCGCTTCTGAATATTGCAAATGTAAAATATATGCTTGTAAGAAATCAAAGCGATCTGATTGCTGTTAAAAATGTAAATGCATTGGGACGCGTATCATTTGTATCAAAGTATGCGGTTGTTGATACATCAGAAATTCTTGCGGCGATAATGCAGCAGACATATGATTACCGCACAACTGTAATACTGGAGAAAAACCCGCAAAATGTCAAGGTTGATACCTCGGCACTGCTATCAGAGAAAATGGCTGCAAAATGGGAAAAGTATTCTCCTAATCACAGAAAAGTATCAGTCTCGGTTCCAGCGGATGGATTCCTGAGAATAGCTGAAGCATACTATCCGGGATGGGAAGTTAAAATTGACGGCAATAAGGTTCCATTTTACAAGGCAGATCTTGCCTGGATGGCAGTCAATATTACAAAAGGCAATCATGTGGTTGAGATGATTCCGCATTCGGTAAATTTCAGGGGTATTGCAGCCATATCTTTTGGTATAGTCGCACTTATGGTTCTCTACTGGTTGTTTATTGGAATATCAGGTATTATAAGAAAACGGTAACAGAAGTTATTTGACAGGTAACAATAAAGGATGTTGCAGATGGGACAAAGACAATCGACAAGGGAATGCTGGGATAAATACTGGGTGAAGAACAATCTGTTATATGTTAACAAAATTGTTGAGATGCTTGAGCCATATTTAACAAAAGGCAGTAAAGCCATTGAGATTGGCGCCGGAAGCGGTGCAACATCCCTGAAGCTGACTGAGTATGATGTTAATGTTACATGTCTTGATTATTCAAAAAGTGCAATTAATCTTATTGTAAAGAATAAAGCAGAACTTGAGGCAGAAATGAGCATCACTCAGGGTGATGCTTTCAGACTGCCTTTTAAAGATGAGTCTTTTGATATTTGTTTTCATCAGGGTTTGATTGAACATTTTCGTGATCCATTTCCAATGATTCTTGAACAAAAAAGAATATTGAAGAAAAATGGACTGCTTCTGGTTCAGGTTCCGCAGCGTTATTGTCTTATGACAATCAAAAAGCATATTTTAATCAGTCTGGGAAAATGGTTTGCAGGATGGGAAACTGAGTTTTCTGTCCATGAGCTGGAGCGTCTGCTTAAAAGAGCAGAACTCATGCCTTTTAAATCGGCAGGAATGTTCAGATTCAGAAATCTTGATAGAATTCAGATGAGATACCTGAAAAGACGCCTGTTTCCTGAGGCGTTTGAACATCTGTACCATAATACCATGATAAAAATTGAGGATTCGTTTATCGGTCCATGGTTAGCCTATGGACTGATAGTGATTGCTAAAAAGCAATAGAAATGAATTAAACCGCGAAATTCGCAGTTTTACAATGTTCAAACAGAACAGGTTATTTCTTTGTATTGGTCAACATAATTACTTTTTCCCAAACCATATCTACTGTGACATTGTCAAAGCAGGTCATTGCCGGACAGCTCCATGCGATGCATGGATTTTTATGGCACTCTGCAAGAATGGCTGTACCGTTCTGACAAAATGGTTTCCATAACTCGATTCTATCCATTTTATATCTGTCACCAAAAACAGCTATAGTGCCAATGTTGACACTTGCAGCTATATGCATTGGACCTGTGGAGTTTCCAATGAAAACTGTACCAGCTTTCATTAATGAAACAAGCCCTTCAAGATCAAATTCATTTAATGCATTTACAGGATGTGTTTTTGCTGCGGAGCAGACAATGTCTGTGACAAGTTTGTCTTTACCGTTACCAATGAGAATAGTCTGCATACCGGAGTTGTTACACCTGTCAATTATAGCTGCAAACCGGTCCGCAAACCATTGCTTTCTTGGCGAATATGATGCGGGATGAACAATAACTATAGGCTTTGATTTTGAAATCGAGTGCTTCTTAAAAAACTCCTCAACCTGTCTGTTACCTGCATCAGTAAATTTTACAGGGTAAACCGGAGTAGGGTTTACAATTCCAAGAGGCTCAAGAAGCCGGATATTATTTATGACCTGATGATTTGTTGTTGTGGCCCTGTCATCATGGAGCGGATGGGTAAGCAAATAGCCGAATCCTTTCGCGTTCCATCCTATGCGAATTGGAGCTTTTGAGTAATGCCCAAGTTTATATGCATACTTTGCCCTGTGTTGAATAATTGCAACATCATACTTTTCCAGAGCTAATTTTTTTCCTGCTGAAACAATTTCTTTATTGTCAACTACGTTCTTTATTGTGATAATGTTATCCCATCCATCATAGCAGTTAAGCAGCTTTGCATAACTGGACGGAACAAGAAAGTCAATTCTTGCATGAGGAAATGCTTTACGAAGTGCGTGCAGAGATGGTGTTGCGACAACAATATCTCCTACACGTTCAGTTTTGATAATTATAATTTTTTTTATTGTCTGCGGACTAATTTTGAAATTACGTTTTATTGGAAACAGAACCATTCCAATTGCACTTTTAACTTCAAAATAAAGATCTCTGAGATTAAGTCCGACATTAAAGAATGTTCCCAGAACCGGACCGGTAAATTTCCTATTCAAAAAATAATCATATAATCCCGGCATATAAAGACCCCTTCTGATTTGCAAAGAATAAGATCAGCTGGATTTACTTTTCCGGATTTTGGCGATTAATGGAAATACGCCTAAAAGACGGACAATTATTGATGTCGAGTAAAGAATTAAAATGTAAAACCCGAGCTGTTCTTTTGATAAATGCAGATAGTTGAAGAAAAATATCAGCTGTACTTCACGGACACCCAGACCTTGAGGTGTAATGGATATTATTCCTGACATTATTTCAATAACCGGTATGAACAGCAGCACTTCAATAAAAAAGTAGTTTCCTGAAATCGTTTTCAAAATTAGTGCACTAGTAAAAAGAACCAGAAACTGCATAAAGAACGAAAGAAGAACAAAAAGTGTCAGTAAAATATAATTCTTCCGATAAGTGTAGATGGCCTCTCTGATATTGAATACATATGAGAGTATTTTTGATGGTATGAAACGTACACAAAGAGCTCTGACTGGCCGTGTAAGTGTTTTTGAAAAAAAGAAAATTGTAAGTAATAATACTAAGGCTGTCAATGAAAGCAAAATGTAAATCGTTTTTTCTGAATTTAGTTCGCTGTTGATGAACAGTACACCTGCTATGGCAAGTATTGCAAGAGTCAATGAACCAATTGCTTTACAAAGAATTGTAGCTGCCCAGACATGGGAATAATTGTCTTTTTTTGCGAGCAGTGTGCCTCTGATAATGTCCTGTGTTGCACTTGGCAATACTATTGAATACAGGAGGCTTATCATTTGCGAAGAAAGTACTGATGAAAAACGAAGTCCGGGAATATATATGTGTGTAAGCATCCAGATACGAAGAGCCTGTACAATGACAGATGTAATAGAGATGGCAAAAAGGGAGCAAACTGAAACTGGATTTAATTCAGAAAATAAATTTGAAAAGCTGCGAATATCAATTTTGTGAAATATCCACACCAGCGGAAGAAGTGAAAGAACAATAAAAGAGTAACGGATTTTTTTATTAAGCAAAATACCTCATTGAGTCAGACTGTATTAACTGATTAAAATAATTTATTCATAGAGTTGGGAATATAAGATTTTTACCTGACAGATACTCCTGATTTTTTTGTATTAAGAATAACAAATACAATTATTTTCCTTTTAGACCTTATTATCCAATCTTAATCTGACTTGTATAAATCAGAGTATACATGTATTTTACAAAATTATGGTAGATTATTAATTTTAGGCGCAAGTCTATTTTTAATATGTTGAAACTTGCCTGTTACTAATTTTTTCGGGGATATTATCCATATGTATTATGATTCTTATTTTAATTCCGCACCTACTAATATCGGCAGGGCTATGAATGTGCGGTTAAACGAAAGTTTCAAGAAAAAGCTATTTGATTATTTTCCTGATAAGAAAGAGATACGTATTTGTGAGGTTGGTTACGGGAGAGGACTGCTTGCAGATGTTTTATGCAGTGGTAATGAAAAAAAAATTCATTACTATGCAATAGAAGCAAACAGGCAGCTCGCTGAGAAGGGACGATTAAAAGGTCATAAGATTTTTGAAGCCAAAATTCCGCCATTTCCGGATGATCCTGACTGGACAAATTTTGATATTTTTATTTTTTCCCATGTAGTAGAGCACTTTAATCACTATCATACAATACTTTCTGTTCTTGACGAAGCGAGAAATCGTCTGAGTGATGACGGTATAATGTTTATACTTTTTCCCGACTATCTTGACTATAAAGAAGATTATTATTCTGCTGATCATTCTCATGAATATCTGCTGACAAGCAGGCGTATCGGATATCTGTTAAGGGATGTGCAGATGGTTGTTGACAGGCGGTATTTCACAAGGGCTTGTTTTTTCTGGCCTTTTTCAATGTTTATTTTCCCATTTCACATTGTAATGAAATTTTTTGCAGGATTATTATGGTCGTTGACAAATAATGATATGTTTTTTAAAATTAAAATTACATTCGCAAGAAATATCGCGGTTATTGCAAAGAAGGATCAGAAATCTGACAACTAAAAATTAACAATGTCAGTTTTAAATGTTATAATATTGATAAATATTTCGCTAAGCTTTAAAAAATATACCTGATATTAAAGATTTCTGGGGAATAATTGAAATTAGGGTTATATTACATATTGTATTGAGAGACAATTGCTAAATCCATTTTTGGGTAGTTGTTGATTGGTGAGAAAATGAATTTCCTTAGACTGATAAAACAATGATGATTTGATCACATTTATATGGAAAATGGCTGTAAATCTGCATTTAAGGTCAATTCCGGATTGTTATTTGTTTTATATACTCATAGTTTCTACAAATATGATAAAAATCATGAGGGGGCATTGTGAGTCATAGAAGAGTTTTGTTTTTCCTTCTGCTTCTGGTAAATATCGTTGCCGCTGAATTTACAATTCATGTTCAGAATCCCTGGAAGGATGATACATCTGCGAATCGGAGGGATTCTCTGAGAATGTGTGGAAACGCTGAGGTCGGCTACTATCCCGGTTCAAATATGCAGAATGAAGGCGGGGGGTGGTTTTATTACATATACGACAGCCTCACTAAAACATCCAAGGTGAATTTTACTGTCACTACATGGATTGGACCTCCGATATATTTAGGTAAAGTCACATATGGCCGTACGACAAGAATGGACAGCCTTTTCAGGGATGTCCCGTCTGATGTCGAGGAAATCTGGGTTGTACTTA
>Ga0209373_10001881_pt1 | contig 22996 bp, 22 predicted proteins | sample Higcelweek5metaG_FD_187173 | JGI IMG/M metagenome (GOLD analysis project Ga0209373, IMG submission 187173) | Freshwater pond sediment microbial communities from the University of Edinburgh, under environmental carbon perturbations - High... | ecosystem: Environmental > Aquatic > Freshwater >... | reverse complement strand
TGGTATATTTAATGTAACATTACCATATAAAGTAGGTATATCCTTTTTACAACCTAATACTGCATCGACTATTGTTATTGGTAAATCTAGATAAATATCTATTCCATCTCTATTAAATATTGGATGAGATTTTACTACAAATTCAATGTATGCATCACCGTTAGATCCACCATTTTTACCAGGCATACCATAACCATTTATTCTTAATTGATTACCAGTATCAACTCCAGCAGGGATTCTTAATTTTTTAACACTTTTTTCTTTTATTATTCCTTTACCTTTACACTTAGAACATACTTCTTTATAAGTTTTACCAGCTCCATTACAATATGGACATACAGTTCTAGTCATATAAGTTCCTAATATTGTTCTTTGCTCTTGAGTAATAGTTCCACTTCCATGACAATACTTACAACTTTCTTCTTTAAATCCACCTTTTCCATCGCAACTATCACAAGTTACATAGTGTTCTAATTCAATTTCTTTTTCACATCCATATACTGCATCTTCAAATGAAATATTCATAGTAAGACTTATATCTGATCCATTAGATCCCCTACTACTTTTTCTTCTATTATCAAATCCAAATGATGAACCAAAAAAGTCACCAAATATATCTCCAAAATTCATATCATTAAAATCAAATCCACCTTGACTAAAACCACCACCGTATGGATTACCACCACCATTTGAAAATGCTTGATGTCCAAATTGGTCATATTGTGATCTTTTTGATTTATCTGATAAAACTTCATATGCCTCTTGTGCCTCTTTAAATTTATCTGATGCATTTGTTTCTTTTGAAACATCCGGATGATATTTCTTAGCTAATTTTCTGTATGCACTTTTTATTTCATCATCACTTGCTGTTTTAGATACTCCTAAAATTTCATAATAATCTTTTTTATTCATATTGCTCATCCCTTACCTATTTATTGTTTCAATTAGTTCTTCAAACTTATTTAATGTTAATTTTATTGATTCTTCAATGTTTATACCCATTTTATCTACTAAATTAGTTGGATAATCACTTGATCCACTCTTTAAAAATTCTATATATTTTTTTAGCATATCTTCATCACCATAATATATTTTATTTGCTATAGTAAATGCAATTGAATATCCTGTTGCATATTGATATACATAAAATGGTGAATAGAAATGTGGTATCCTTGACCATTCATATTTTATATTATCATCATAAACGACACAATCACCATTATACTTCTTTACTAGATCGAAGTATATATTGTTTAATGCATCTTTACTTAATGATTCTCCATTATAACTTTTATTATGTACTTCTAATTCAAATTCAGCAAACATTGTTTGTCTAAATACCGTATTTTTAATATCTTCTAATATTTCGTTTGCAATTAATTTCTTATTTTCATTATGATCTAACATATATAAATTCAATAATGTTTCATTTACTGTGGATGCTATTTCTGCAACAAATATTACATTATCACTGTAATAATAATCTTGTTTATTATTTGAATAATATCTGTTAATAGCGTGTCCCATTTCATGTGCTAATGTTGATACATCGTTATATTTTGATTGATAATTCATTAATACATATGGATGAGTTGAATAACATCCCCATGAATATGCTCCACTTCTTTTTCCCTTATTTTCATATGCATCTATCCATTTAGATTTAAATGCTATATCTAAATTATTTATATAATCTTCGCCTAATACAGATAAAGCTTTTTTTATTAAATCTTTAGCTTCTTCAAATGTATATTCTTCCTTGTTATCTTTTTCTAACTTTACTAATAAATCATAATAATGTAATTCATCTAAATTTAATAATTCTCTTCTTATTGAATTATATTTATGTAATTTATCTACATTTTTATTTATATTATCTATTAATTTATAATATATATTTGTATCTATTTTATTAGAATCCAAAAATAAATTAATTGGTGATTTATATTTTCTTGTATTAGTTAGAAAAGACACTATTTTTAAATTTGAATTATATATTGCTGCTATTGTATTATTTAATTCTTTATATTTTTTATAAAATATGTTAAATACATCTTTTCTTACTTTTCTATTATTTGAAGTCATATATTTATTATAATTACCATGTGTTATTTGAACTAATTTGTTGTTCTCATCTTTTATTTTTCCAAACACTAAATCCGCATCATTTAAAATACTAAATATGTTATCAGGTGAAGAAAATATACTACCAGCACGTGATAATAAAGCTTCTATATCTTTATTTAATATATGTTCTTTTTCATTAAAAATACTTTCTAATAGAAATTCAAATCTTTTTAAATCTTTATTTTCTGAGATATATTTTTTTATTAGTTCATAATCTTTTTCTAACAATTCAGGAATATAAAATGATTGTTTTTCATTAATCTTAGATAATAATATATCTAAATTTCCAGTATATTCTTGATACTCACTCAATCTCATATCTTCATGAAACTTCATATTAATATATACATATAATTTATCAGTTATTATATCTATTTTTTCTTTTAATAATAATGAATTTAATAATGTATTTGAATCATTTAACACTTTACTTTTGTACTTAATTAAATCATCTGATAATTCTTCTACTATTATCAAATCTTTATTATATAATTCAATATTGTTATATATATCACTTAAATTCCATTTATACTTATCTAGTATTTTATTTCTTTCCATGATTAATCAAACAAAAGAGTAAATATTTCATACTCTTTTGCTATCCTTTCTTTATTCTTTTTCTACGAATTCTGCGTCTACTACATCGTCTTCTTTTTTAGGTTCTTCTTTATTTTCACTTTGTGCTTTTTTTGCTGCTTCTTCATATACTTTTGTAGATAATGCCATAGCTTTTTCATTTAACTTTTCTTTGGCATCTTTTATTTTATCTACATCATTTTTTTCTAAAGCTGATTTTAATTCTTCAATTAACTTTTTAGCTTCTTCAGAATCTTTTTCATCTACTTTATCACCTAAATCTTTAATTGCTTTTTCTGTTGCAAATATTAATTGTTCAGATTCATTTTTTAAGTCTGCTTCTTCTTTACGTTTCTTATCTGCTTCTTTATTTGCTTCGGCTTCTTTAACCATTTTATCAATTTCATCATCGCTTAAATTAGTTGATGCTGTAATTGTAATTGATTGTTCTTTATTTGTTCCAAGATCTTTAGCTTTAACATTAACTATTCCATTTGCATCTATATCAAATGTTACTTCTATTTGAGGTATTCCTCTTGGTGCTGGTGGAATATTATTTAATTGGAAGTTTCCAATTGTTTTATTATCGTTAGCCATTGGTCTTTCACCTTGTAATACATGTATATCTACAGCTGGTTGATTATCTGCAGCTGTTGAGAATATTTGACTCTTACTTGTAGGTATAGTTGTATTTCTTGGTATTAATATTGTATTAACACTACCTAAAGTTTCAATACCTAATGATAGTGGTGTTACATCTAGTAATACTATATCATTTACTTCACCAGTTAATACGCCACCTTGAATAGCTGCGCCCATTGCAACAACTTCATCAGGGTTAACTTCTTTAGATGGATCTTTACCTAATTCTTTTTTAACTAATTCAACAACTTTTGGAATACGAGTAGAACCACCTACTAATAATACTTTATCTATATCATTCTTAGTTAATTTAGCATCTTTTAATGCCTTACGAACTGGCTCTAATGTTGATTCTAATAAATCATCTATTAATTCTTCAAATTTAGCTCTAGTTAAGTTTGTTTCAAAGTGTATTGGTCCATTACTACCTTGTGATAAGAATGGTAATGATATTTGAGTTGTCGTAACTCCAGACAAATCTTTTTTAGCTTTTTCTGCAGCATCTTTAACTCTTTGCATAGCCATTTTATCTTTAGATAAGTCTATACCATTTTCTTTTCTAAACATTTCAACTAAATAATTCATAACTCTGTTATCAAAGTCATCTCCGCCTAATTTATTATTACCACTAGTAGATTTAACTTCAAATACACCATCACCTAGCTCAAGTATTGATACATCGAATGTACCACCACCCAAGTCATAAACTAATACAGTTTGTGATTTATCTTGTTTATCAAGACCATATGCTAATGCTGCTGCTGTTGGTTCATTAATTATTCTCTCTACATTTAATCCTGCAATCTTACCAGCATCTTTTGTTGCTTGTCTTTGAGAATCATTAAAGTATGCTGGAACAGTAATAACTGCTTTACTTACTTTTTCTCCTAGATAAGCTTCTGCATATTCTTTCATGTACGAAAGAATCATTGCACTAATTTCTTGTGGTGTATATTTCTTTCCTTCTGCTTCTACTTTTTCATTTGTACCCATTAGTCTCTTAATAGAGGCAATTGTATTTGGATTTGTTACCATTTGTCTTTTTGCAGCATCTCCTACAATTTTTTCTCCATTTTTAAATGCAACTACTGATGGGGTTGTTCTATTTCCTTCTGGGTTTGGTATTACTTTTGCTTCTCCTGCTTCTAATACACATACACAACTGTTTGTTGTTCCTAAATCGATTCCTATTATTTTACTCATTATTATCCTCTCCTTTATTATTTATATTTACTTTAACCATTGATGGTCTTATTACTTTATCAATATATATATATCCTTTTTGTAATACATCTAATACAATATTATTATCTTTAGTTGTATCACTATCGGTTAATACTGCTTGATGACATTTAGGATCAAATTCTTTTCCTAATGCTTCTATCTCTTTTACATCAAAAGAATTTAACATATTAATTAAATTGCTATATATCATCTTAAATCCTTCTAAGAATTTAGATACTTCATCATTTAATTTATTATCATCTAATCTTATCGCTCTTTCAATATCATCTACAATAGGAAGAATTCCCAATATAAACTCTACTCCAGAGTATTTTAACATACTAGATACTTCTTCATCTTTTCTTTTTCTATAATTTATTAATTCAGCATCTTTGTATTTTAATTTATTTTCTAAATCTTCTATTTTCTTATTTAGCTCAACAATTATTTCGTTGTTTTTTTCTACGTTCTCTTTTTTTTCTTTCATTATCTCACCTCATCGTTTTTATCTTCTAATTCTCTTTTAATAAATTCTAACATCCCTACAACTTTATCATATTGCATTCTTTTTGGACCTATAATAGCAATAGTTCCTTCTTCATCATTAATCTTATATTTAGTCTTAATAACAGTTACATCTTTATCTATATTAGATTCTCCTCCAATATAAACATTCACACCATTACTAGTTTCTTCAATATTAGAAATAATATCTTTATCTTCAAATTTATTTACAATATTTCTTATCTTATCAGCATCATTAAATTCGGGTTCTTCTAATATATTAGTCTTACCAGAAAAATGATAATTAGATTTATTTGCCATTTCATTAAATGCATTATAAAACATATTGTAAATGGTTTCTTGTTGTTTTATATATTTACCAATAATAGGTTTTATCTCAAACTCTAGCTTCTTTATTACTTCATCAATTGGTGTATCAACTAATAAATTATTAATTAAATCTACCATCTTTTTAATTTCAGTAATATTAATATTTTCATCAATATTAATTGTTTTGTTTTCAATATGACCATTATCGGTTATTATTATTGCTATTAATACTGATTCACTTATTGGTACAACTTCTATTCTTTTTAATCTGTTTATATTTGAAGTATTACCTAATACTAAAGATGTATAATTAGTCATTTCAGAAATAATTTCCATACTTTTAGTAATTACATCACTTAGTACTAAAGAATGATTATTTAAAATTGTTTGTAAAGTTAGTACTTCTTCCCCAGTAAGTTCTTTAGGTTTCATTAAATTATCTACATAATAACGATAACCTTTCTCACTAGGTATTCTTCCGCTTGATGTGTGAGTTTTTTCTAAATAACCCAAATCCTCAAGAAAAGACATTTCATTTCTAATAGTAGCGCTAGAACAATCTAAAGAATCACAAATTGATTTAGATCCAACTGGTTTAGCAGTTTTAATATATTCTTCTACTATTATTTTTAATATTTCACTCTGTCTACTACCCATCAATATATCACCTCTTTTTAAGGTACAAAAAAATTATAACACTTCATTTTAGCATTGTCAATATAAGAGTGCTAATTTATTTATAAAATAAAAGTATAATTACTTATACCTTATTTCGTATGGGGTTGGGCAGTTGTTCCTACTGATTGTGAATCAATATCTTTATTGTTTCCATACTTTGTTTTATAATAAATAACATCTGGATTATTACTTATTAAAAGCGCTAATTCTTCTATTGATTTATCAGCAGAATTATTTAAATCCATTATTTCCAATATCGCCTTTTTAAATTTTTGATAATCTTGTTCTTTAATTTCTTCTTCAGATATACTATCTACAATTCCTCTTTCTACAATTCTTTGTTCAATCAATCTTTTATAATCCTCTTGACTAGGATAAATTGAATATTGTTGTGTCTTTCTAACTATTCTTATTGGATTAGGTAATTTATGAATTCTTCTTATAACTGATTGTCCTGCTATATTTTGAATAATTGGATTAACAACTATTTCTTCGTTTTCAACAGGTGCAGCAATTATAGAAGGCGCCTGTTCTTTTTCATCATCTTTTATAACAAATGCAGGATCACCTTGTGCTATTATTCCATCTATAATTTCGGCTACACTTAAATCATCTTTGTTATCATTATCTTTTAATTTATATGGTTCAAGAACAAGATAATTATACAACAAATAACTTGTCATTTCTTGTTTATTAAGCTTTCGTTGTTTTATTTTTTGTCTTACTCTTTCTGCATTTTTTATACTCAAATCCGATACAATACTTTTATTTATTTCCGGTAACGTTACCAACATATTGTGGAATGATTGAAAATTTATCAAATAATATCTGTCAAAATTCATTATTCTATTATCAGGTCCAATTGCCTCCACATCATATTGTGTTCTTTTTTCTTGATATTGTTCTATTAAAGATGCAAATCGTAGGCATAATTCTTCTATTATACTTGGGTTACTGTTGCCAAAATTAAAAATACAACTAAATAATTCCATTGCTACTTCTTGTGAAGAAAAGCCAGCAATAATTTTTAATATATAATCGTCTAATTTAGATAATTCTAACGAATTAACCACTACTTCATTTGATCCTTTAATTTTTAATATACTATTTAAATACTCAATTTTTATTCCATCTGGACCAAGCATAGCCACGGCATTACCAAAGTCCTCTTCAGAAACATAGGGGTTAGGCTCACTTCCAGTTAAAAAATCAGAGTTCATATATTTATTTAATATATCCATGATTTGTCCGTCATCAAATTTTTTATGAGAAATTAGCAATATTTTCAATTCCTCGTATTTCTCCGGTATAGAAGTATAGTAGTCTTCAATTAAAGAACTATCTTTAGTATCTACAACCCTTTTTATTTGACTAACTATCAATTGTTTTAACTCTATTAATTTTTGTTGATATGCTTCCATCATTTCTTTTTCTTCTGGTGTTGCTTCTCTCCAACCATGTAAATTTACTTCAGAATCAACTCGATCATATTGCTTTTTTAATGGCTGCATTTGATCTTCAAATGCTATTCTTTCTGCCTTCAATTCTTCTATTGTCATACTATGCCTCACTATCTATAATATTTATCTATCTTCAAATGATAATCCAACTAAATAATATTCTCCATCTACTTTTTCAAATGTATAAGTATATGTTGCCATTTTATCTTTGTATTGATCAAAATTATTTTCTATTTCTGTTTTTAAATAATAATATGATTGTTCACCCTCTGGTATTATTCCTGTAACTGTAATATTAAATAATTTATTTATTTCTTGTAATGCGTTATCGTATGTATCATATGCATCTTCAATTGAATTTGGTCCTTGATCAGAATACGCTAACCACAATCTTACTCCTGTTACTTTAAATAAATTTCCACTTTGTTTTATGGATACAATTTTTGAAAAATAACTTTCTACTCCACTTCCACCATGTCCATAATGTTCTTCATTATACTCATATTTATTTTTATCTTCACTATATATATACATTTCATGTCCTAAATTACACAATATACTTTCTTTTTTCCATTTAAAATCAGGACCAAATAAATCTTTTAAATAATCATCCATTAATTTTACATCTATACCATTTTCATAAGAATTTTCAATATTTTCTCTTATTCCATAGTATGCAATATCTACTTTCTCTTTATTAGTAAGATTATTTAAATCAACAACATTTCTTTCTAATTTAGCTACATTTTCCACACCATATTTATCAAGTTTTTCTTCAAATACAGTTGATAATTCACTAAAATTATTTACATCTTTATAATTACCATAATCACTAAAGAAACTTAAATATACGAATAGACCTACTAATATGAAAATTAATCCTAATAAACCAATCATCACATAATCTTTATTTATATTTTTTTTCATTTTTTCTCCTTATTTAATTCTTCTAATATTTTAGATTTATCTTTTAATACTTTACATTTATATATTGCTTCTTTGTCTTCCAAAAGTGCATTTGCCATACCCTCACAATTAACAAATCCACATATTCCACAATTTATACCTGGTAGAAGTTTTAGATATGTTTCTATTTTTTCATTTCTTTTGTTTATTAATTTATTTAAAATTACTATTATTATCGCTAATACAAATGTTATTATTGAAAAATATATTACACCTTTCATTTATCACCTCTACTACATTCACTACAATTTCCACATTTTTTACTCTTATTAAAATTGTATAATACTATATTTATTATTACAAGTAATATAAGAATTACATATGCTATCATATTGTAAACCTCGAGAATATTAGTGCCATTATTCCTGCCATTATTAATGCTATTGGTATTCCTTTTAATGACTCTAAAATATTATTATTTTCTATCTTTTCTCTATTACCTGCAAATATATATAGTACTATTGCATAGCCTAATGAAGCACCTAATGCATTCATAATTGATTCTACTAATGTATAATTCATTCTTGTGTTTAATAATACTATTCCTAATACAGCACAATTAGTAGTGATAAGTGGCAGATATATTCCTAGCGAATGATATAGTTCTTTAAAATATCTTTTTATTACTATTTCTGTTATTTGTACAAATGCTGCAATTATTAATATAAATGTTATAGTTTCTAAATATGTACTATTAGTTGGTATTAACACATATTTATTTATTAAATAAGTTAATATAGTTGATATTAATACTACGAACGTTACTGATATTCCCATACCTATTGCATTCTTTTCTTTATTTGATGTTCCTAAAAAAGAACATATTCCTAAGAATTTATTTAATACTATATTTTCAATTATTAATGAAGTAAAGAATATTGTAAACATTATACATTCCTCCTTTTCATATAATTGATTATTGCAATTATAAACCCTAATAATATGAATGCCCCGCCACTAGTTAAGAATAATTGATTAGGTAATACATCATTATTAAATACTTGTATTATTGATCTATATCCAGTTAAGTTAGATATATCATTCATTAAGGTTATTGTGCCCTTACCAAATAATTCTCTAATTAAACCAATAATAGAAATAGCAAATAAAAATCCTATTCCACTTTTTAATCCATCTTTAATACTATCCCATATTTTATTTTTAGATGCATATGCTAATGCTCTTCCTAATATTATACAATTAACTACAACTAATGGTAGATATATTCCTAATGTATCATATAATGGTTTGCTATATTTATTTAATAATAATTCAATAATCGTTACTAATGTAGATATTATTATTATATATACTGGTATTCTTACTTCATCATTAACTAATTTTCTTATTAATGAGATAATAAAATTAGATAACACTAATATAATTAATACTACAATTCCCATCATATATGATTTTTCAAATGTATTAGTTACAGCTAGTACAGAGCATAATCCTAATATTAATACAAATACTGGATTTTCTTTAAAAATATAATTAAATATTTTCTTCATACTAACCTCCAAACCAGATATATAGATAATGCTGATATAAACGCAACTAAAGTTAATACTATTACAGATTTAATACTATCTTTCATATTACTTTACCTCTTCCATAACTACTTTTATAATATTTTTTAATCCATCTACTGTATAAGTACATCCACTTATACCATCAAGAGTATCAATTTTATTTTGATTAGTTATTAATTTATCTAAATAGTTTGCATTTTCAATATCATTCCATTTAGTCTCCCCATCGTTATTAGTTACATTTATATCTGTTATCTTTTTATTCTCAACTGTTACCTCGGCTGTTATTAAATTCCATCCTTTAGATGTAACTGTATATATTGTCTTGTTAGATAATTTTTCAGTATTAATAATGTTGGTATTTTTATTTTCTTCTTTATTATTTAATGCATTATTTATTATGTAATATGTTGATGTAATTAAAGCAATAGATATTAATATTGGTATATATATTCTTTTTATTTTATACTTAAAATATATACCTATTTTATCAAATAAGAATACTAATAAATTCATAAATAATATACTTGTCATTACGCCTTCTGGATATGATGTTAAAAATCTTAATAATACAGTTAATATTCCTAGACATATTCCATAGAATATTTGTCCAATATTGGTAATCGGACTTGTTACTGGATCAGTAGTCATAAATACTGCTCCAAACAATAATCCTCCGCTTAATATATGAAATAATGGATACCAAATTCCCAAGTCAAATGTATATCCTATTAAGAATGTAATTATAAATACAGTTGATACATAAAATACTGGTATTCTCCATTTAATAGTCTTTGTAATGGTTAAAAATATAAATGCTAATATAATTAATACTTTTGATACTTCACCTATCATTCCGGGTATAGTACCTGTAAAGAAATTTAATAAATTTCCATAATTACCAACTATATTATTATATGAACTTATATAATCTAAACTTGCCAAATTAGCTAGAGGTGTTGCCCCACCTATTGTATCAAATTCATATATATTTAAGTAACTACCCAACTTAGATGAATATGCTGCGCCTATTAATAAATAGCCTATTAATGCCGGATTAAATATATTCTTACCAAATCCTCCAAATAACATTTTGCCTATTAAGGTAGCACAAAAAGCACCAAAGAATACTATCCAAATTGGAGTATTAATTGGTAAGACCAAAGCTAATAATAATCCAGGAATTATTGCATATGATGTAGATAATGCTTTTAATGTTTCCTTATGATTATTTTTTAATATAAATCTAATATATAAATATTCTGTTATTAATGATGTTAATACACCAACTATAATTATATATAATGGATTTAGTAGTGATAATAAAGATTCACCTGTATAGTAATATACCATTATTATATTTTTAAATAAACCAAATGCTATTATAGGAGATAAAGCAATCAATAATTTTTTCATTATTTTATTTGTATTATTTTCATCTTTTACATAAGGACCTATTTCTGTTTTAAATTTCATTTTTTTACCTCCTTCTTTGCTTCTTTGACATATTCTCTTACTTTTATTTTAGAAGGACATATATATGAACAAAGTCCACATTCACAACAATATTCAGGATGTAACTTAATTAATTTGTCTTTATTTCCTTCATTTTTCATTATAAATACAGGGCATAAATTAGAAGGACATATATTAATACATTTTCCACAAGATATACATTCATTTATTTCATCATCTTCAGGATATAAAACAACTACTGAATTTAAATTATTTGTAACTATTACAGAATCATTCTTTAATGCAAATCCCATCATAGGACCACCAGATATAATTCTAATGTTTTTCTTATCTACATAACTGCCTATTTTTCTAATAATAGTCGAAAAATCCGTACCAACTTTTGCTAATACATTAACGGGTTCACTAAAATTCTCTCCACTAATTGTTACTATTCTTTTTGTTATAGCTCTTTGAAATTTTAATGCTTTATATATAGCAAATATTGTAGATACATTGTTAACTACTACACCTATCTCACTAGGAAATCTATCATAATCTAATTTTAATACACTTTTTATAATACTTCTTTCCCAACCCATAGGATATAAATCATTGACTGGCGCTAAATACATATTTTCATAATTATTAATATATTTCATAAATGAATTAGATATTATTTTATTATGTTTTTTATACGCAATAAAACATTTCTTAATACCATTAATTTTCATAATAGCATCAATAGCTTCAAGTATTATTTCTGCTTTTAATTTTACTAACATTAAATCCGAAGTAATATATGGTTCACACTCAACAGCATTTACTATTAATATTTCTACATCATTTTTATATTTTATAAATGTAGGAAAATCACTTCCACCCATACCAGTAACGGCACACTTTTTTAATACATCAATAAAACCTTCTTTTGAATAAGAAGTTATATCTTCAATTAATTTTTTCTCAACTAATTTCTCTTTTTTATCATTTTTAATTACTACACAAGATACATCTTTATTATTTAAATATAATCCATCTGCTATACCAACAACTGTCCCACTAACAGGAGATAATATAGGGAAATCTATATCTTTTCTTATTCCAATTACCGTACCTTTTCTAATTTTTCTACCCTCATTAGTAACACATTCACATAAAACACCATTATTTATTAATGGAATATACACTTCATTTGGATCACTAAAATCAACTATTTCATTTGAAATAGATACTTCTTTTTTACCATCTAGCTTAATACCCTTTATCATCATAATCACCTACTATATAAGTATATAATAACATTATATTATTAAAAAAGAAATAAAAAATATAAGTAAAACTTATATTATTTTATCTCTTGAATAAATATCTGTACCCTTAGGCATATATATATCAAATGATGTATCATCAGAGCATTTAATAAAACATAACCCTTCAATAACTAGATCTTCATCTGAATTAATTTTTATCTTAGTTAATTCTAAATCTTTATATTTATCATTATCAAAATTAATTTTATTAATATCTACATTATTTGATATATATATAGATACATTACTAGGATCTAAACAATCAATTCTACCAATATCAGACAATGCTAAAGAACACATTTCTTTATTTTGATAAATTCTTGGATTTATCTCATCATTTATACTAGAATCTTTAATAGCAGATTCACTTAAATGAGATGTAATATTTCCATCATTTATTAATCCTGGAGTATCTAATAAATTTAATTCATTATTTATCTTTATAGATATTACATTTAATGTAGTTGATGGCATATAACTAGTAACAATAAAATTATTATTTTCAGTGTAGTTTTTAATCATCTTATTTATAAATGAAGACTTACCTGCATTAGTATTACCCAATACGTACACTTCATTAGTAGTCTTATAATCTAATATTTTATCGTATAAATAATCCATATTATAATTCTTATCACTGCTTAATAATATTACATCTAAATATCTTGGATATTTATCTTTAAAATAACTAATAGTTTTATATTCATTAACGCTTTTAGGAAATATATCCCACTTAGATAAGACTAATATACAAGGACTAAACACCTTACTATATACATAATCAATATTGCCCATATCAAATATATCAACAATATGTAATACTAAATCATTTGATTTAAATATATCATTAATAATATTTTTATAATAAGCACTACTCTTATTAGTTACTTTATATTCACCATAATGTTTTAATCTAAAACATCTTCTACATAATAAAGTCTCACCAATTATAGAAGGATTAACATATCCATCTTCGAATGGTTCTTCACATTGTAGAGTAATACCACATCCCACACAATTTTTATTCATAATAATTTCCCCTTTTTAACAGACCTTTTCTTTTTAATTTAAACATAATAAACTTTTCTTTAACTCTATTAAACTTAGTCCATATATATTCTTGCTTTGATATAGGATCAACCAAAATGGTATAAAATCCCATTCTATTGCCACCAAATATATCTGTTACTAATTGATCACCAACTACCACTATTTCACTAACATCATATTTATATTCATCTAATATTTTTTGATATTTCTTTTTAGAAGGTTTTTTTGCACTAGCAGCACAATCTACTTCTAATATATCTTTAAACGGTAATAATCTTTTTTTGCCAGAATTAGATATTATTATTATTTTTAACTTCATATCTTTTAATTTTTCAATATAATCTTTTAATTTTCTAGTTGGCTTAGATAAATATGTTGGAATTATAGTATTGTCTAAATCAAATAATATACATTTTATTCCACAAGATTTTAATTTCTTGTAATCTATAGAATATATATTTTGTTTATACATATCTGGTTTATATAGTTCTAACATACCATCACCTCACTAACATAATTATACTATGAATTTATATATTTTAAAATAAAAAAACTACTATTTAGTAGTTAATTATTAAAATTCAAACATTCCTTCATCATTACCAAATTCTATAGCTAATTTCAATAATAATTCTGGATCTGTAACATTTTCTAAAGATCCTTCAGAAGTATTATTAAACATTATCATAGGATCACCAACTATTTTATCTTCTGAAGCAGATACTTCACCAAGTATTACATAATTTAAATTATTATACATAATACTATTTATAACAAAGTATTCTTTTCCATCAGACATAGTATAGACTTCTTCTTTTTCTATCATAAATTCCTCCTATCTTGATGCCCTTCTTGCTTCTTCTGCAGCTATAAGTTTATTACTTTCAATAGTAAATTCTAATTTTTTACGTACGTCCTCAGCATTCATAAAGTCTTGAAGACCTTTTAAAAAATGAAGTTTTTCATGTTTGGGTTTATCAAATACTTTTTTCTTTAAAGAATTAAAAAACAAAACACTTGCTGTAGTAACCACAATAGATAAACCGTACATTGTTGCCGCCTCACCTCCACCGCCATAAGCATACGTTCCTATAAGACATCCTATTACTGCCAAAGCGGTTATTGTTGTATATAATTTAGCTCTACTTTTTGGTGCTGAGTCAATTTTTAATTTTAAACGTTTTTCTTCTTCTATCATATTTTTCTTTAATACTTGAAACCTTTTTGGCTCCATATCCATAAATTGTTGAAGTCTTATATCATTAGGATCTATATTATTTAATGCTTGAGCATTTGCTTGAGGACCAGTAGTTATTGGGGCAACTGGTGGGGGTGTTTGCGATACCACAGGTTGTGCTGGTTGCGATGCCGCAGGTTGTGCCGGTTGCGATGCCGCAGGTTGTGCTGGTTGTGATGCCGCAGGTTGTACCGGTTGAGATGACGCAGGTTGTACCGGTTGTGTTCCAGAACCATTGAAACGTGAAGGATCATAAGGTGGAACAGCATGTTTTATAATAGGATTGTTTGGGTTTGTTGGAATTGATTGTTGTGGTTGTGATGCCGCACCCTGCGATGGCCTTCCAAATATCTCTCTTTCTCTTTGTGCTTGTTGATCATCAACAACCGTGTCAAAAGGTGTTTGAACCGGTTGTTGTGGTTGAGGGCGTGGCTCAGGACGCGCAAATATACTTGCTGGTGGTTCCTGTTTTACTGATGGTTGAACAATAGCTTGAGGCTGTTGGTTTACAACATTATTCTTTTGCATTTCGGCTTCTTGTAACTTACCTATTGTAAAAGCTAAAAGATTAAATGGTATTTCTCCATTTGCCGCTTGTCTAACCATATATTCTATTAATTCTGGTGTTGTTTGTTTATCAGCCATAATCAATCCCTCTTTCTATTTTTTAATTATATCAATTATTTAATTTTTTAACAATATTTCGTGTATTAATTCTTCTTTATTATCTAATTCTAAATCTTCTATTCTGCTAACACTACATTTAGATGCTAGTAATATTGCTTCTACTTTGCTTATAGCTTCTTCTAATACATCATTTACTACTACATAATTATATTTAGTAACTTCATTAATTTCTTTATAAGCCGTTGTAAACCTACTTATTACTTTATCTATAGATTCTGTTTTTCTATTAATCAATCTATCCCTTAGTGTTTTCATATCTGGTGGCATTATAAATATAAATATTCCATCTTCATACATTTTTTTTATATTTACAGCACCTTGAATGTCTATTGTTAATATTACATCTATTCCATTTTGTAATCTATCTATTACTTCTTTTTTGGGAGTTCCATAATATTCTCCAGTATACGATGCATATTCTAATAATTCATTATTTTTAACTCTTTTTTCAAATTCTTTTTTAGATACAAAATAATAATCTTTACCTTCAATCTCGCCTTTTCTCATTTCTCTTGATGTCATAGATACTGATAATACTAAATTATTATTTCTATTTAAAACTTCTTTACATATAGTATCTTTACCTACACCACTTGGTCCAGATATAACAATTAATGACCCTGTTTTTTTTATTTTCATTGTTCCTCCTAAATAAGATTAACTAATATTTCATTTGATTTATATATCCAACTATCTGGTATAAATATATATTTTTCATTTTCTACTAACATACCTTTTTCTAACATATCATTTATATTTTTAATAGTATGTATATCAATATTATATTTATCTTTAAAATTATTTTTATCTATACCTCTAATTTTTCTAAATCCTAATATTAATTCATATTTTATTTTATCTTCTTCATTTATTATATTTATTGAATCAACATATTCGTTCTTAAAATATTTATTAATATTTTTAGTATTATCATATCGATTTGAATCTAAATAACCAGATGCTGATAAACCAAATCCATAATAATATTCATTATCCCAATACACTAAATTATGTTTTGATTCCATTCCTTTTTTAGAATAATTACTTACTTCATAATGCATATATTCTCTATTTAATAATCTTTTTTCTATATACTTATACATTTTATAATCTAAATCTTCATCTATATATTTTACTTTATCAATATATAATTTAGTATTAGGTTCAATCATCAATGAATAGCAAGAAATATGCTCAACATTAAGTTTTAATATCTCATCTATATCTTTTTCTAACTCTTCCATTGTTTGTTCTGGTAAGGCATATATTAAATCAACATTTATATTATTAAACCCTATCATTTTAGCTAATTCTATTTTTTCAAAAACCTCATCTTTATCATGTTTTCTATTTAATAATTTTATATATTTTGGATTAAAAGTCTGAATCCCTATACTTAATCTGTTTACATTATTCTTTTTAAATAATATTAATTTTTCATTTGTCATAGATTCTATATTACATTCAATAGTAAACTCTTCTAACTCTTCTGTATTAAATATTTTTATTATTTCAAATAATACATTTAATTCATCAACAGAAAGAAGTGAAGGAGTTCCTCCACCTATATATAAAGTTCTAATTTTTTCACCTTTGTAATTTTCTTCTATTTCCTGTTTTAAAACAGATAGATATTTATCTACCCAACTTTTATTGTATTTCATTTTACAAAAATCACAATACGAGCAAATATCATTACAAAACGGTATATGAATATATACTGATTTCATATAAATCACCAACTATATATTAACATAAATACCTTATTTTATAAACAAAAGTAAAGTATTTTATACTTTACTTTACTTGTTCATCTACCGATAATACTGACAAGAATGCTTCTTGTGGTATTTCTACTGAACCAACTATCTTCATTCTTTTCTTACCTTCTTTTTGTTTCTCAAGAAGTTTTCTTTTTCTTGATACATCCCCACCATAGCATTTAGCTAATACATTTTTTCTCATTGCTTTTATATCAGCTCTTGCTATTACTTTATTACCAATACTGGCTTGAATTGGCACTTCAAACATTTGTCTTGGTATAATATTCTTTAAATTCTCAACTATTATTTTACCTCTTTTGTAAGCAAAATCTTTATGTACAATTATACTTAATGCATCAACCATCTCATTATTTAATAATATATCCATTTTTACTAAATCACTTAATTTATATCCTAATATATCATAATCAAATGATGCATATCCTTTTGTATATGATTTTAACTTATCAAAGAAATCATATACTATTTCAGATAATGGCATATCATAATGAATATTTACTCTAGTATTATCTATATATTCCATACTAACAAATGATCCTCTTTTTTCTTGACATAATTCCATTATAGAACCAACATATTCATTAGGTGTGTATATACTTGATTTTATATATGGTTCTTTTATATCTTTTATTAAAGTTCTATCTGGTAGTTTAGTAGGATTTTCTACTTTAATAATATCTCCATTAGTCATAGTAACTTCATATATTACACTTGGACTTGTAGCTATTAAATCTATATTAAATTCTCTTTCAATTCTTTCTTCTATTACATCCATATGTAACATTCCTAAAAATCCACATCTAAATCCAAATCCTAATGCTTTTGAAGTTTCTGGCTCATAACTTAGCGATGCATCATTAAGTTTTAATTTCTCTAAAGCATCTTTTAATTCAATATACTTCTTAGAATCGATTGGATAGATACCACAGAATACCATAGGTTTAATTTCTTTATATCCAATTAATGCATCAGCTGGATTTTTACAATCAGTAATAGTATCACCAACTTTAACATCACTTATATCTTTAATAGCAGCAGTTAAATAACCAACTTCTCCACTAGTTAATTTATCTTTTTTAGTGTGAGCTGGTGAATTTACACCTAACTCAACCACTTCGTATTCCGCATTTGTAAATAGCATTCTTACTTTATCTCCAACCTTAACTTCTCCATTAAATATTCTAGTATATATTACTACACCTTTATATGGATCAAATATACTATCAAATATTAATGCTTGTAATGTATCTGAATTAGTAGTTGGACATGGTATCTTATTGACTATTTCTTCTAATAATTCATCTATACCTATTCCATTTTTTGCACTCACTAATAATATTTCATCTTCATTAAAACCTAGAGTATCTACTATTTCTTTTTTTACTCGATTTACATCAGCATTAGGTAAATCTATCTTATTAATTACTGGTATTACAGTTAAATTATGAGATAAAGCTAAATATAAATTAGCTATAGTTTGGGCCTCTATTCCTTGAGTAGCATCAACTACTAATATTGCGCCTTCACATGCAGCTAAACTTCTTGATACTTCATAGGTAAAATCTACATGTCCCGGAGTATCTATTAAATGTAATAAATAATCCTTATAATGTAGCTGAACTGCATTTAATTTTATAGTTATTCCTCTTTCTCTTTCAAGATCCATAGAGTCAAGAAATTGTTCTTTCATATCTCTTTTACTAATAGAATTAGTCTTCTCTAATAATCTATCTGCAAGAGTACTTTTTCCGTGATCTATATGAGCAATAATGCTGAAATTTCTAATTTTTGTTATATCCATAAAATTCACCTAAAGACATTATATCAAAAAAAGAGAATTTAATCTCTTTTTATCATTCAGAAACAAAATTATAGGTATATCTACCATTTGCATCTTCATCAACTGTAATATATCCCGAAAAATTAGTTTCAGTTAATGGATTCCTAATTGGACAACTTATAAATTTTTCAGTACACAATGTACTAAGTTGAAGATTATATGGTAAATTATCAGTTATTAAATTTGGATTAAATGATACATACTGCGCAGCTACCTTTTCTATTTCAGCAATAGAATTATCATACATAGTTTGTTTCTTATCTTGTAATACCTTTGTAACATTTGGTACTACTATTAAAAGTATTATTGAAATTACTACTATTACTGCAATTAATTCAATTAAAGTAAACCCTTTTTTATTCATATAACACCTAAAACCTTATTCTTGAAGATATATATTCTTCAATATCAGATACATTTATTATAACTTGTTCCATAGTATCTCTATCTCTTATTGTTACAGTATTATTATTTAAAGTATCATCATCTATAGTAATACAAAATGGTGTACCTATTGCATCACTTCTTCTATATCTCTTACCAATACTAGCAGTATCATCATATGTAACCATAAAGTTCTTAGATAATTTATCAAATAATTCTTCTGCTTTTTCTCCGTGAATTTTCTTTATCAATGGTATTATTGTTGCTTTATAAGGTGCTAAATAAGGATGTATTTTTAATACTTCTCTTTCACTACCATCTTCTAAAGTTTCCTTAGAATATGCTTCACATATAACAGCTAATAGAGTTCTACCAACACCATATGTAGATTCTATAATATATGGAATATATTTTTCATTAGTATCAGGATCTAAATAATCCATCTTTTCACCACTATATTCTTGATGTCTAGTTAAATCATAATTAGTACGATTGTGAGTACCATTTATTTCTCCCCAACCAAATGAGAATAAATATTCAATATCACACGCTGCCTTAGCATAAAATGCTAATTTTTCATGATCATGATATCTTAAATGTTCTTCTTTAATACCCAAATCCATATAAAACTTTTTACCATATTCTTTATAATAATTATATAATTCAGTATCCACACCTTCTTTACAGAAAGTTTGAAATTCCATTTGTTCAAATTCAATAGTTCTAAAAGTAAAGTTACCAGGAGTAATCTCATTTCTAAAAGCCTTACCTATTTGACCTATACTAAAAGGTAATTTAGTTCTTGTACTTCTTAATACATTTAAGAAATTTACATACTCACCTTGTGCATTTTCTGGTCTTAAATATATTACACTCTTACTATCTTGAGTAACACCTCTATATGTTTGAAACATTAAATTAAATTGTCTAATATCAGTAAAATTAGACTTACCACATTTAGGACATTTAACTTTATTCTCAACTATATATTTATACATTTCTTCTTGAGTCATTGCATCTGGATGTGCATTAGCATCAAACTCTGCAATTAAATTATCTGCTCTATGTCTTGTCTTACATTCCTTGCAATCTAATAATGGATCACTAAAACCACCTACGTGTCCACTTGCTTCCCAGACTCTAGGGTGCATTAAAATATCTGCATCTAACTCATAACTATTTTTTCTTTCTTGTATGAATCTTTTTCTCCATGCATCTTTAATATTATTTTTTAATCTACTTCCTAATGGACCGTAATCCCATGTGTTTGCAAGTCCACCATATATTTCACTACCTTGGTATATAAATCCATATTGCTTACAATAATTTACTAAATCTTCCATTTTCATAATTTTCCTCCTTAAAATTAAAAAAAGATTCCTAGTATATGTAGGGACGAGCTTAACCCGCGGTTCCACCCTACTTATTCCTAGGAATCACTTTATCATATTGCTAGAAGTTTCCACCTTCGTCATCGCATTTATAAATAAATCATAATACACTTTTATATATTTGTCAATTAATTATATAAGTCTGTATTTTTATTATACGTATTTTATTAAGATGTTGTTACTATTGTACGGAAAGTAATTGAACTACCATATTCACCATACAGAGAAATCGAATTAAAAATTCCAGCCACAATACCATGTGTTATTCCCCCGCCTCGATAAAACCATAAATATGTTGAGGTTACTGAAGAATTTAAATCTTTGTACCAACCCTGAGTTTCTCCAAGTGCCTCACCAAAACTATTATAATAAGAATTATTATTATATAATTTGTAAAATCTTGTAGCAGGGAAATTCAAACCACTATTATTACTAGTTATACTTGCATTACACCCTGTAAAACCAGGATTACCATATAATCCCTTATAGCCACTATCATGTATATTACATAAACCAGAATATTTATCATTTGTTGCATTTGTATATACACCCATCTGATACTCAATAGCCCCCCCAGACATATCAAATATTCCACTTATATTTCCTGTTGTACTTTGTAGATATGAAGTTGTGGCACCATATGTTATTTCACATGTACCTATTGCTGCGCCATAAGATACACTTGCCCCACATCCTGTTGTATAATTTGAATTATTGTTTAGTCTTATATCTCCATTTATACCATATTGCGAATATGATAAATATGCGATTGCTCCCCAGTCTGAGTTCTTGCTCATTCTACTTTCACCGACTAATCCATACATTGTATTTGTTCCAAATAATTGCGAAGTTATGAATTCAGTACTTACGCTTTGATGTGTTAATGCTCTAATGTTTGGCTTTATGGTTGGATTAACACTTAAACAATTAGTGGTACCTGGACTTGTTGCACACGTGCTACCAGATATTGGCGTCGTTTCAAACTTACCTACCCATATTCCATTTAATTCTACTCCACCATATGTAAATGCTGGATGTGTCAATTGTGTACCATTTGTACTTCCTGTACTCTTTGTTGTCTCTGCATCTTCGAATGTTATTGCTATACTTTGAGGACAGTTTGCTGTACATGTTGGTGTTGTCCATGTAGCACCTGCTGCTACACATGTACTTTGTGAAAAATAAGAAGTTGTTGAACATCCTCCTGTATATGTTGCCGCTGTTCCCGCTACATTCCATAATGTGTATCTGTATCTTGGTATCCATACTAGATGTGCTAGTATATCTGCTTCGTTTACTGTTACATTATTGTTAGTCTGATAATAAGATCTTGTTTGTGTTCCAGATTCTTTTACTAGTACTACATTGGCCCATATCTTATTTGAGTAATTATACCAAGTATTTGATGTTGGATTAATAGTAGTAACTGTTCCATTATCTGCTATTGTTACTGGTATCATTCCATCGCTTATTCTAGGGTATGCTCCATTAAGAGTAGATTCTTTATATACATCTTCTTGTCCATTACAGTTTGCATCATTCTTTGTTGTGCTTAAACAATAATATCCATCCAGTCTTCCATTTCCATATAGTGATACATATGCTGTGCCATCTGTACTAAAATCTACTGAACAACTCTTATAATCATTATTATTTATTGTAACAATATCATCGCATGTTATTGGATCATTATATTGATCTAGTGTAGACATTTCTTTTCTTTTAAAGTATTCTTTCTCTGCTTGTGAGGCTACTATGTTTGCTGTATCTTCTATAGTTTTCTGTTTAGCATTATCTATTACACTTATTACCTTAG
>Ga0209373_10001879_pt1 | contig 23008 bp, 24 predicted proteins | sample Higcelweek5metaG_FD_187173 | JGI IMG/M metagenome (GOLD analysis project Ga0209373, IMG submission 187173) | Freshwater pond sediment microbial communities from the University of Edinburgh, under environmental carbon perturbations - High... | ecosystem: Environmental > Aquatic > Freshwater >... | reverse complement strand
GCTTTGAGCAAACCGAACAAAACGAGTCCGGCCACGGCAACAGGCGACTGAAATTATTGGCGAATCTCGTGCCGTCCGTCCCGGAAATCCACTCGCTGCTCGCCCGGATCCTGTTCAAGCCGGCTCTCGATCTCGTCTTTATTCTCGGTTGGTCCCTCTGGCGACGGCGGCATCAGGCCGCAGCAGCGCGAGCTCATTACCGAAAACGCCAATAAAAGCAACTGTAGTACTAATGTCTCACCGTCACTGGCACAGAGGGGTTCGCCGCAACTACGAAGAAGCCCGGCCTCCGTTGGGAGACCAGGCTTATCGGCGATCAAGGATCGCAATTTGATTTGGTTGCGGGGGCAGGATTTGAACCTGCGGCCTTCAGGTTATGAGTTTGAAAAAGGTCCTTACGCCGGGGTATCCTTTTCGCCGAACCACCTACGCTCAAACCAGCATAAAATATTGTTATAATTATATAACTGTTGACGCCACCCTACCCCGCGCTACGATTTAACCGTAGCCTGATTTTCCGCCATTTGGTAGCTATTTGGTAGCTGGTGCGGACATTCAGGTTCGAAAAACTGAAGGTCGGCGGAGGCGATATGGCGAAGCTCACCAAACGTACCGTGGACATGGCGACCACCGACGAGAAGGTCATCGTGCTGTGGGACGACGAACTGCGCGGCTTCGGGCTGCGGGTCTATCCGAACGACCGCAAGGTCTACGTCGTCAAATGCCGGATCAAGGGCCAGCAGCGTTTCATCACCATCGGTCAGCATGGCCCGATCACCACCGATCAGGCCCGCGCCCGCGCCTACGGGGTTCTCTCGGAGGCCAAGAACGGACGCGACCCTGCTCGCGAGCATGACCTCGCTCGCAAAGCACCAACAGTGAAGGATCTCGGCGACCGCTTCCTAAAGGAATACGTCGCCGTCCGGTGCAAGCCATCGACCCAGGGCGAGTACCGGCGGTCGGTCGAGTTGTTCATCAATCCGAAAATTGGTACCCGCAAGGTCTCGGACATCGAGCGCCGCGACATCGCCGAGCTGCACCACGGGCTGAGCCATATCCCCTATCAGGCCAACCGCACCCTCGGCGTGCTGTCGAAGATGTTCAATTTGGCCGAGGTATGGGGTCTGCGCCCGGACGGCAGCAATCCCTGCCTCCACGTCAAAAAATACACCGAGCACAAACGCGAGCGCTTTCTCAGCCCCGACGAATTCGCGGCACTGGGCAAAGTCCTGCGCGAGATCGAGGCGGAAGGTTCCGAAACTCAGTCCGCGATCAACGCCATCCGCCTGCTGATGCTGACCGGCTGCCGCCTCAGCGAAATCATGACCCTCAAATGGGCCTACGTGAACCTTAGCGCCCACGAGCTCCGCCTGCCCGATTCCAAGACCGGTGCCAAGGCTGTCCACTTCGGCAAGGCAGTCGCCGACCTCTTGAACGACATCGAGCAGGTCGAGGGCAACCCGTGGGTGATCACGGGGAAAAAGGATGGTGCTCGCTTGACCGACCTACAGCACCCCTGGCGGCGTATCAGGGCGCGCGCCGGCTTGGACAACGTCCGCATCCACGACCTGCGTCACTCCTTCGCCAGCGGTGCATTGGCGCTGGGCGAAGGGTTGCCGATGATCGGCAAACTGCTCGGCCACACCCAGGTCCAGACCACCGCCCGCTATGCCCACCTCGCCAATGATCCGGTGAAGGCTGCTGCTGCTCGGGTATCCGATGACATTGGGAGAGCCATCAACCAGCACGGCTCGGAATCCAGGTTAACGGTTACTTGAGTTGAAGGATGCATGCGAGGGTGTCTACACTCCAACCAGCTGATTTTCTTTTTGTTTTGACGCTTCCCTTGGTTTTGTCCGCGCGCACGAGGCCAAGGGCGAAGCGTCGTACGACGGCCATGTTCTTGGCTCCGTGGCCGCTGCGATAGCGCGACAGATCGTCTTTGAACGCGACGTCGAGCAGCCAGTGCATACTTTCCACACCCCAGTGCTCACGGACGCCATGGGCAATCCGCTCAATGTCGAGAGGAGCGGATGAGATATAGAGCCGCTCGTCAAAGGTGCATCGGTCCTTGAATTCGGTTCGATTAACGACCTTGATGATCGTTTTAATGCGGTTGAACTTCGGTTGTCCCGGATAGCTCTTTTCCGATTTGACCCAATCCACGACCGTGGACGCTGTATAGATGCGCGTTTCGATGCGGCCATGGCCCTTTTCGACGGTGATCTTCCGGACGAGTTCATCCTCTGGGGCAGAGCGGAAATACGCTTCGACTTCGGTTTCCAGGTTCGATTGATTGCCCTTCAAGGCCAGCAAGAAATCGGCCTCGTGCGCGACGATTCGGTCGGCGATCTCGACCTGACAGCCCATGGCGTCGATGGTCACCAGCGCGCCCTTGAGTTGTCCGGTCTCGGCCAGATGGTCGAGAAGATCCGGGATGGCTGTGATTTCGTTGGTCTTTTCCGGCACGCTGAGCTGCGCCAACGTCAACCGGGCATTGGTCGCGTAGGCGCTCAAGGTGTGAAGGGCCTTCAAGTTCTTGCCCTTATCGTGCGTTCGGCGCGAGGTTTTGCCGTCGATGGCGATCAAATCGTGCCGACCGGGCCACAGCGCCTTGATCCAATCCTCGAAACACCGCCCGAACAGGATCGGGTCAACCCGGTTAATCAGCGTACGCAGCCACCGCTCACAGGGAATGCCGAAGTAAAAAGGCGAAAACTGTCGCAAAAAATCCAAATGATGCACCCCCCAAGACTTCGATCTCGTCGAAATCATCGCACGACGCGATGGTGGCGCAATTCACCAATAACAGCACCTCGGACAACGGATACATCACCCGCTGCGGCTCACGGCCATCTTCAAGATGAGAAAAATGCTCCAGCAGCAACGCAACCCGAGCCCGCGGCATCTCCGCGTCCACGAAAAATTCCGACACGTCTTTCACCATCGCCGTCCCTCCCGAACCGTCGGGACGACCGAATCATATCCGCTGTGTCAACGCAAAACTTTCGTTAACCTGACTTCCTTGCCGTGCATCAACCAGTGAAGCGATGCGCAAAGTTGGAAGTATCGATTACGGTTGTACCATCATCTCGGCCGCAGCCAGCCCCAGCTTCGCCGACAGTCCCAAAGCCTGGACCGCGCTAGCCTTCACCGCCGCCGTGCCCACCAGCACTCGGACGCTGCGCCTGATCCTCGGCGGCACCTGGGCCACCGGCTTGGCGGTGGATTCCTACTTCGACGTCGTGGAAGCCGAACTCCAGCCACCGATCCCAGAAGGCGGGGCCGTCCACCCACATCACCTCAGAATTCGGTCAGATCACGTGCTACCTGGATCGGTCATATCATTCGCTTACGACAAGGACGTAACCTAATCTCTTGACTAAGAGAATCGAATGAATCTAGCTTCAACCTAATAGCACTTACCCCACCTCCAATGCTGTAAACGTCACATGTCGAAGCACGCCCTTACGGTCACCCGCGCCGAGAACTTCCCCGACTGGTATCAGGCCGTCGTCCGTGACGCGGACATGGCCGAGGCATCCCCGGTTCGCGGCTGCATGGTCATCAAGCCATGGGGCTACGGCGTGTGGGAACTCCTCCAGCGCCAACTTGATGACCGGATTAAAGCGTTCGGCTTCGAGAACTGCTATTTTCCGCTTTTCATCCCGATGAGCTTCATCGCCAAGGAAGCCGAGCACGTCGAAGGCTTTGCCAAGGAGATGGCGGTTGTCACGCACCATCGTCTCAAGAACGTCGGCGGCAAGCTGGAGCTTGATCCGGAAGCGAGGCTAGAGGAGCCGCTGATCGTTCGGCCGACGTCCGAGACGATCATCGGCGACTCTTTCAGTCGCTGGATCCAGAGCTATCGGGATCTACCGCTTTGCATTAATCAATGGGCGAACGTCGTCCGCTGGGAGATGCGCACGCGCCTGTTCCTTCGCACGGCTGAGTTCCTCTGGCAGGAAGGTCACTCCGCACACGCCGACGAGGGGGAGGCGCGCGAAAGCACCATGCGCGCGCTCGAGCTCTATCGCGAGTTCGCGGAGACAGTGCTGTCGATCCCCACTATCGTCGGCGAAAAGCCGGAGAACGAGCGGTTCCCAGGCGCCGACAGCACATATTCGATCGAAGCCATGATGCAGGACGGCAAGGCGCTCCAAGCCGGCACCTCGCACTATCTCGGTACCCACTTCGCCGAGGCTCAGAACATCAAGTACCAGAACCGGGAGGGCCGCGAGAGTTTCTGCCACACGACGAGTTGGGGCTTGTCCACGCGGATGATCGGGGGCATCATCATGACCCACGGCGACGACGACGGCCTCCGCTGCCCGCCCGCCGTGGCCCCCCGGCAGATCGTCATCGTGCCCATGCTTCGTGACCGGCCCGAGGACGCCGAGGTCCTCGCCTTCTGCAACAAGCTGCAGGCAGAGCTGTCCGCGCGGTCGAGCTTTGGCATGCCCGTCCGTGCTTACGTTGACAAGAGGCTCACTAAGAGCGCCGACAAGCGCTGGGGCTGGGTCCGGCGCGGCGCGCCCGTCATCTGCGAGGTCGGCTCCCGCGACGCTGCTGGCGGTATTGTCACCTTCATGCGGCGCGACCGGCTCCGTGATGGCGACAAGGTGGCTTCGAAGGCGTTGCCCTTCAACGAGTTTGTTGCCGGTGCGCCGTCGCTCCTCATGGACATCCAGTCGTCGCTACTCAAGGAGGCGAAGGCGCGACTGCGCGCGGGCATCCGCTCCGACATCGACACATTCGAGGCGTTAGAAACCTATTTCGGCGGTGCCGAAGAAGACGAAGATAAGCACGGCGAGGTGAAGGGCTGGGTTCGCTGCTCATGGTCGAGGCCGACGGGTGCGGCGCTTGAGAGGGTCGTCGACCGCCTGAAGGCATTGAAACTCACGATCCGCAACGCGCCGATGGACCAGCCGACAAGATTCCGCGCATGCGTCTTTACGGGTGCGCCGGGAGTCGAGGAGATCTTGGTGGCGCGCGCTTACTAAGGGACCCTGGCGGAACCGCCATCGGACGGAGCAAGGGTCCATGTTCGCGTCTTTCCGTTGAGTAGTCGGAACGACCGCTCATTCGATGGAGTAAGGACCATGCCACTCACGACTCTTCCGCTGACGACAGTCGGCTTCGGTGGTGCGGTATTTGGTTTCGACTCCGCGACACCGCAGTCCGACTCTGGCCTGCGGACACTCGTCGAGGCGGTCTTCGCCTGCGGGGTCGTCGTCGTTCGCGACCAGTCCATCGCGACGCTCGCCGACCTCGCCGGTCGGATCGGGGAAAGCGAGGTCGTGCTGCCCGCGGAGCATCGCCTCCCCGGCTCTTCTACGCTACGCCTTCAGACCAACATACCCGGCCTTGGGGTCAACGGCGGAGGCATGTACTGGCACGCCGACGGCTCTTGGCTGCCGGAGGCGACGGATCTTACGTTGCTACATTGCGTCGTCGCACCCGGAACGGGAGGCACCACGGCCTTTGTGGACGCAGCCCCTCTATGAGCGGTTCACCCCTGTGGAACGGGCCGAGCTCGACACCGGCATCGGCGTGTATCCCAACCGGGCACTGCTCAAGGCCGACCTTTGCGCCATGGGCATCGACTCGCCGGAAATGCTCGCCCGCACCGTCGACGTCACGCACCCGCTGGTTCGCAAGCACTCGCACACAGGACGCTCGGCGCTCCTGCTCAACGAGAACTGGCTGAAGGGCATCGTCGGCATGGACGACGACGAGGCTCGCCCTTATCTGGAGAGCCTCTACCGGCAGCTTGATGAGTGCCCCCTCAGGTATGAGCAGTGACCCTACGCCGGGCGCCGCCTACCGCATTCCGCAGCGAGTGGGTAACGGTATGAACCGGTACTAACACCGGTGTTAGTACCGGTGCTAAGGACGGTGCGATGGCTCGGATTGAGGTGATCAGCGGCGTTGAGCGTCGCCGTCGGTGGAGTTTGGAAGAAAAGCGGGCGCTGGTGGCGGCATCATATGCGTCAGGGGCCGTGGTTCGCGACATAGCGCGCCGGGCTGATGTTCGACCCAATCAAATTTACCGCTGGCGACAGGAGTTGAGAGGCGCGATCTCGGGATTTTCGCCGGTCATCGTCGCCTCGTCGGTGTCGGACGTGATTTCGCGGTCGCCGATGGCGGAAGCCATGATGGAGGTGGTGGTGAACAGCGACGTTCGGGTGCGCATCCCGCCCGCGACATCGCCGGAGTTGGCGGCTGCGGTGGTCGCCGCATTGATGGGCTCGCGGAGCCGATCATGATCCCGGCTCCTCCGGGGACGCGGGTGTGGTTGGCGACGGGCCACACCGACATGCGGAAAGGCTGGAATGGGTTGGCGTTGCAGGTTCAGGAAGTCCTGAAGCGCGATCCGCATAGTGGCCATCTGTTCATCTTTCGCGGTCGCCGAAGTGATACCGTGAAGGTGATCTGGCACGACGGCCAGGGGATGTGCCTGTTTTCGAAGAAATTGGAGAAGGGGCGGTTTGTGTGGCCGTCAACGGTGGACGGGGCGGTCTCGCTCACCGCCGGGCAACTGGGATATTTGCTTGAAGGGGTCGATTGGCGGTTGCCGCAACGCACCTGGAAACCGGAGGCGGCGGGGTAGCGTTTTCAGGCGAAGTGGGTGCCGGTTCGCCGCAGAAAACGCGACGAAACCAAGCCTAAATTTGGTTCAACATACTGGATTTTATGATAAAATCGTCGCCATGGACAGCCTGCCCGACGACATCGTTTCCTTGCGCGCCCTTGCGGCGACGGCCTTGGCGCGGGTCGGTGTTCTCGAATTCGAAGCGGCCCAGGCGCTGGCGATCAAGTCCGGCGACGACGCCCTGATCGCCGCCTTGAAGCTGGAAATCCTCAAACTGCGGCACGAGTTGTACGGGACGCGTTCCGAACGCAAATCCCGGCTGCTCGACCAACTCGAATTGCAGCTTGAAGAGCTTGAGGCGAATGCGGGCGAGGACGAACTCAAGGCCGAACAGGCGGCGGCGAACCTCATCTCCCATGGGGCCACCGACGTTCAGCCCTTCACCCGCAAGAAGCCGGTCAGGAAGCCGTTTCCCGAACACCTGCCGCGCGAACGGGTGGTGTTGCCGTCGCCGACGGTTTGCCCGTGCTGCGGCGGCGACAACCTGTGCAAACTGGGCGAGACGGTGACGGAAACGCTGGAAAGCGTGCCCCGGCAGTGGAAAGTGGTTCAGACGGTGCGGGAGAAATTCGCTTGTCGGTCCTGTGAAGCGATCAGCCAGCCGCCCGCCCCCTTTCACGTCATTCCGCGCGGTTTCGCCGGTCCCAGCCTGTTGGCGATGATCCTTTTTGAAAAGTTCGGACAGCATCAGCCGTTGAACCGCCAGTCCGAACGTTTCGCCCGTGAGGGAATCGACCTCGGCCTGTCCACCCTGGCCGACCTGGTCGGCGCGGCGACCGCCGCATTGCAGCCGTTGCACGATCTGATCGACGCCCACGTCATGGCGGCGACCCGGTTGCATGGCGACGACACCACCGTCCCGGTGCTGGCCAAAGGCAAGACCGACACCAGGCGGATTTGGGTGTATGTGCGCGATGACCGTCCCTTCGGCGCCGACACGCCCCCGGCGGCGGCGTTCCGCTATTCCCGCGCCCGTCGCGGCGAGCATCCGGAAAAGCACCTTGAGAACTTCGACGGCATTCTCCAGGCCGACGCCTTCGCCGGGTACAATCGGCTTTATGCCCCGGACCGGAAGCGCGGGCCGATCGCCGACGCGCTATGCTGGGCGCATGGCCGACGCAAATTCTTCGTTTTGGCGGACATCGCCGCCAATGCCGCCAAAGGCCGACACGGGAAAATCCCGCCGCCGATTTCGCCTCTGGCGTTCGAGGCGGTGAAACGCATCGACGCCGTGTTCGACCTTGAACGCGCCATCAACGGAAAACCGCCGGATGATCGGCTGGCGGCGCGCAAGGAGCATGTCGCCCCTCTGGTCGCGGAACTGGAAACATGGATGCGCGCCGAACGCGCCAAGCTGTCGCGACACAATGACGTCGCCAAGGCGATGGATTATATGCTGACCCGCTGGGACGGGTTCACCCGGTTCCTGCATGACGACCGCATCTGTTTGACGAATAATGCCGCCGAGCGGGCGCTGAGGGGGATCGCGCTGGGCCGCAACTATGTGCAGTCGTTGCTTATGCGCAGTCCCCCGTCGGCACCGCTGGTTTCTGCAGTGCCGAAGGGGGATTTTCGTCTGGTGGGCTGCGCATAATCACAGGCTGTGGAGAAACGCCATCAACTCGTCGGGCGGTCGGTACCGCTGCGTGGCGATGCCCGGCGGCTGCAGCCGGCCGAGGGCGCGTTCCTTCATCGCCAGGTCGGCCTCGACGTACATGTGCGTGGTCGCCGGACTCTCGTGGCCGAGCCACAGGGCGATGACGGTGATGTCGACCCCGGACTGGAGCAGGTGCATGGCCGTGGTGTGGCGGATCGTATGCGGTGATATGGCGCGGTCCAGCAATGCCGGCATCGTCGTCCCCGCCGCCTTGACGTACACCGCGAGGCGCTGGGTCACGTTCGAGCGCGTCATCGCATTCCCGTCCCGGGTCGGAAACAGCGCTGCGGCATCGGGCACGGCGCCCAGCCGCTGTTTCCACGCCCGGATCAACGCCGCGGTCGGTCGCCACAATGGAACGGTGCGTTGCTTGCGCCCCTTGCCACGGAGATGGACACACGGCGCCCTGTCCAGGACGACGTCCCCGGCGCGCACGGCGAGCCCCTCCGACACCCGCGCGCCCGTATTGTAGAGCAGGTTGAACAGCACCTGATCCCGCTGGCCGACCCAGCTCTGCGCATCGGGAGCGGCGAGGATGGCCTGCATCTCGTCGCGGGACAGGAACCCGAGCAAGGGCCGGTCGAAACGCTTCTGGGGAACGGCCAGTGCTCGCTCGATAACCGGTAGGGCGGTCAGGTCGTAGTGGGCGGCGTAGTTGAGGAAGGACCGGATGGCGGCAAGGCGCGCGTTGCGGCTGCGCGCACCGTTGCCGCGGGTCTGCTCCAGGTCGTTCAGGAACGCCAGCACCAGCGTGTCGTCGAGGTCGGCCAGAGTGACGGCCGTCGGCGCCTTGCCGATGTGCCGTTGGGTGAACCGGAGCAGCAATTGGAACGTATCGCGGTAGGCGGCGATGGTCCGAGGGCTGACGGCGCGGTGGTGCACGAGATGCTCGGTGAAGAAACGCTGGAGCAGTGTCGCGAAAGTTGGAGCCGGGAGCGGGTCAGCCATGGCGCACCTCCCTGGAACCGGAGATAAACGACTCAAAGCGCTGCCCGGCGACGGCCATCAAGTCCGGAACGCCCGTGAGATACCAATAGGTGTCGGACACCTTGGCGTGGCCGACGTAGGTGGACAGCGCCGCCATGGCGTTGTCGATGTCCGCCCCGCGCTCGTGCCACAGCATCACCCGGCGGCAGACGAAGGTGTGTCGCAGGTCGTGGATGCGTGGCGCCGCATGGTCGCCTCGCACCGTCCACCCCAGCCCGGCCCGGCCCGCAGGCATTCGAACACGCTGTGCACCGTTCGCGTCGGCAGACCGGTACCGGCCGGCGACACGAAAACCGAGGCTTCGGGCATCTCCGGGACATGACACTGCCGAACCGCCCGATACCGGGCCAGGGCGTCAGCGGTGGTTGGATGCAGGGGCACGAGCCTCGACTTGCAGAACTTGGTCGCGCGCACCGTCAGGGTGCCACCGGCCGGATCGACATCGCAACAGCGCAGGTGCAGCGCCTCGGACAACCGCAGCCCCGTGGCGGCGATCAGCCCGAAGAGGGTCTCGTAGGTGGCCGGACGGAGCGTCCCGGGCGGGGGCAGCCGGCGGGCGGCGGCCAGCAGGTCCGCGATTTCCGCATCGGTGTAGATGTGCGGGGTGAGCCGCCGGTGCGCCCGACCGAAGAGGCCGCAGACCGGCACATGCGTGCCGGGTTCGACGCGGGCGCAATGCTTGGCGAACGGGCGGACGATCTCCAGGCGTCGGCCCCAGGTGATCGGGGTGGCGCGTGTGGCCTCATCCCGCGCCCAGGCGAGAATGATGGCGGCGGTCAGGGGGCCGCGATGGCCGGCCGCGTCGGCGAAGCGGGCGAACGCCATCAGTTGCGTTCCAGCAATGGAGAGCGCGAAGCCGAGGCGGCGGCGTTCATCCAGGTATTCCTGGACCAGGGACTGCATGGAAGCGGTCATGGCGTCGTCCTCCCCGGCCAGGGCAGGGCCACTGCGGCCAAGCGCACGGTGTCGACCTTGGCGTAGATCGCCGTCGTGTCGAGGCTGCGGTGCCGGAGAACATCGGCGATCTCCTTGAGCGGCGCGCCCTCGCGCAGCAGCCGACTGGCGACGCTGTGCCGCAGAATGTGGACGCGCGACACCGCCCATCCGCAACGACGATAGGCCTCCCTGACGGTGTTGGGGACGACGTCCGGCTTGATCGGCTCGTCATGCGGCGCAACATGGCGCACGAACACAGCCCGGTTGGCGGTCTGCGGCCGCTCCGCGCGCAGGTAGTCGGCAATGGCGCGGCCGGTCTCCGGCGGTAAGGGGAGAATGTCGGCCCGGCGCGACTTCCCTTTGCGGATCCGCAGTGTACCCGCCTGCCAGTCGATGTCGTCGAGATGGAGGTAAGCGACTTCGCTGGTTCGCAGCCCGAGGTCGGTCAGGCAACGTGCCATGGCATAGGCCCGCTTACCCGACGGGATGCCGGCGAATGATCCAAGGAACTGGTCGATCTGCTCCTGGCAGAAGATCTCCGGTAGGACGGCGAGCCGCCAATGGGCGGCACCGGGGATTGCCGCGGTCAGCGTGCTGACCCGATCCCCGATGAGCGCCCGGAACCCAAGATAGCAACGCAGTACCCCCGCCATCGCGTTGATGGTCCCGGCGGTACGCGCCTGTGCTCCGCCTAGCACGAAGCGCCGGATGTCGGCCCCGGTCACGGCCGCAAGCTCAACCGGTCTGCCCTCGAAGCGGTCTTGCAGGAAACGGCGGAGTACCTGGACGCGACTCCGGCGCGTGCTGGCGGTGAGGCCCCGCACCTCGTCCATGTAGCGGTCGAACCGAACGAGTTCGGCCCACGGCCCGGAATCCAGGTTAACGGCTACTTGATCTGAAGGATGCGCGCGAGACAGTCCACACTCCAACCGGCTGATTTTCTTTTTGTTTTAACGCTTCCCTTGGTTTTGTCGGCGCGAACGAGGCCAAGGGCGAAGCGGCGTACGACGGCCATATTCTTGGCTCCATGGCCGCTGCGGTAGCGTGACAGATCGTCCTTGAACATGACGTCGAGTTGCCAGTGCATGCTTTCCACACCCCAGTGACCACGGACGCCATGAGCAATCCGCTCGATGTCGAGAGGCGCGGATGAAATGTAGAGCCGCTCGTCAAAAGTGCACCGGTCCTTGTATTCGATTTTATTAACGACTTTTATGATCGTTTTAATGTGGTTAAACTTTGGTTGTCCCGGATAATTCTTTTCCGCTTTGATCCAATCCACGACCGTGGATGCTGTATAGATACGGGTTTCGATGCGGCCATGGCCCTTTTCGACGGTGATCTTCCGAACGAGTTCGTCCTCCGGGGCCGAGCGGAAATACGCTCCGACTTCGGTTTCCAGGATCGACTGATTGCCCTTCAAGGCCAGCAAAAAATCGGCCTCGTGTGCGACGATCCGGTCGGCGATCTCGACCTGACAGCCCATGGCGTCGATCGTCACCAACGCGCCCTTGAGTTGTCCTGTCTCAGCCAGATGGTCGAGAAGATCCGGGATGGCAGTGATTTCGTTGGTCTTTTCCGGCACGCTGAGTTGCGCCAACGTCAACCGTGCATTGGTCGCATAGGCGCTTAAGGTGTGAAGGGCCTTCAAGTTCTTGCCCTTGTCGTGCGTCCGGCGCGAGGTCTTGCCGTCGATGGCGATCAGATCATGCCGACCGGGCCACAGCGCCTTGATCCAGTCCTCAAAACATCGCCCGAACAGGATCGGGTCAACGCGGTTAATCAGCGTTCGCAGCCACCGCTCACAGGGAATGCCGAAGTAAAAAGGCGAAAATTGTCGCAGAAAATCTAAATGATGTGTCCCCCAGACTTCGATCTCATCGAAATCATCACACGACGCGATGGTGGCGCAAGTCACCAACAACAACACCTCGGACAGCGGATACATCACCCGCTGCGGCTCACGGCCGTCTTCAAGGTGTGAAAAATGCTCCAGCAGCAGCGCAACCCGAGCCCGCGGCATCTCCGCATCCACGAGAAATTCCGTCGCCTCTTCTGTCATCGCCGTCCCCCCCCCCGAATCGTCGGGACGACCGAATCACATCTGCCGTGTCAACGCAAAACTTTCGTTAACCTGACTTCCTGGCCGTGGCCGTGCCTATTGGTTGACACGCCCTTGGCAATTGCCCATGGTGAATAGAGAATTGTTGACTGCAAAAATTTCGTTTGCCTCTTTCCAGCGAGAAAGAGGCGTTTCGGCTACTTCTGCGGTCGAGTCCTCCCTCTCACAATAGAGAGCCAAGCATGCTGACGATCAACGAAGTTCGTTCGACCTTTCTAGAGTATTTCTCCAAGCTTGACCACACGCCCGTTCCATCGAGCCCGCTCGTTCCGGTGAATGACCCAACGCTACTGTTTACTAATGCCGGTATGGTTCAATTCAAGAACGTATTCACCGGCATCGAGAAGCGCCCCTACAAGCGAGCTTGCTCGTCGCAGAAATGCGTACGCGTTGGCGGCAAACATAACGATCTTGACAACGTCGGCTTTACCGCGCGGCATCACACCTTCTTCGAGATGCTTGGCAATTTTTCGTTCGCGGATTATTTTAAGGAATTCGCAATTGAGCACGCGTGGAATCTCATCACCAACGTGCTCGGGCTCGACCGGTCGCGCCTGTTGGTGACGATTTATCATAGTGACGAGGAGGCCTATAATCTCTGGCGCAAAATCGCCAGCTTACCAGATAGTAAAATCATTCGTATCGCCACCGACGACAATTTCTGGCGCATGGCGGATACGGGTCCGTGCGGTCCGTCATCCGAGATCTTCTACGATCATGGCGAGCACATAGAGGGCGGCCCGCCCGGTAGCCCAAACGAAGATGGTGATCGCTTCGTTGAGATCTGGAACCTCGTGTTTATGCAGTTCAACCAACTATCGTCCACCGAACAGGTCCCGCTACCCACCCCCTGCATCGATACCGGTATCGGTCTCGAACGATTGAGCGCCGCCCTCCAGGGCAAAAACGATAATTATGACACCGATATGATTCGGTCCCTGATTCTTGCCTCGGCGGACATCAGCGGTGTCGAGCCTGACGGTGAGTGGCGCAGCTCGCATCGCGTCATCGCCGACCATCTGCGCTCATCGGCGTTTTTGATCGCGGACGGCGTCGTGCCTTCCAACGAGGGCCGCGGCTACGCCTTGCGACGGATCATGCGACGCGCAATGCGACATGCTCATATGCTCGGCTGCAAGGATCCGATGATGCACCGTCTAGTCCCGACACTGATTGGACTAATGGGAAATCACTACGGTGAGCTCGGACGCAACAAAGAGCTAATTACGGAGACCCTCAAAATCGAGGAGATCAGGTTCAAAAAGACCTTAGGTCATGGCCTACGCCTGCTGGAAGAGGAAACTGGGAACTTGTCCGCGGACCAAGCGCTGCCCGGTGCTGTCGCATTTAAGCTGTATGATACGTTCGGATTCCCCCTCGACCTCACCCAAGACGTGCTGCGCGGTACCGGGCGGAAGGTTGATGTCGATGGCTTCAACGTCGCCATGGATGAGCAGCGCCGCAAAGCCCGCGAATCTTGGGTGGGGTCTGGCGAACAGGCAACAGAAGCCATCTGGTTCGCGCTCCGCGACGAGTTCAAGTCCACTGAGTTCCTTGGCAATGAGACGACCGTGGCAGAGGGAAAGGTGCTTGCTCTGCTAGACTTGGACCACAAGCGGATAGATGAGGCAAAGGTTGGCGAATTTGTGCTCGTTCTGCTGAACCAGACGCCGTTCTACGGCGAATCCGGCGGTCAGGTGGGCGACGTCGGCGTCATTTCCAACCCGAACTGCCGGATCGAGATCAGCGAAACGCAGAGAAAGCTCGGCGCATTGACCATCCATGTCGGTAAGGTCATTCAGGGAAAAATCGGCGTCAACGATATCCTATCGCTCGCTGTCAACGGCGAAATACGAAAGGCAACGTGCGCCAATCACTCGGTCACCCATCTCCTTCACGCCGCCCTGCGAGAGCGGATCGGCAATCACGTAGCGCAGAAAGGATCGCTTGTCACGCCCGAGCGTATGCGGTTCGATGTCAGCTACTCTCAACCGATGGCCACGGAGGACCTGGAAGCGGTCGAAGCCGAAGTCAACGCCCGTATTCGGGAGAACACCGAGGTTTCTATCCGTTTCATGTCCATTCAACAGGCTAACGATGTCGGCGCGATGGCCCTGTTCGGCGAGAAATACGGCGACGAGGTCCGGGTCATCACGATGGGCGGGAAGAAAGCTGACGATGTGACCCCGTATTCCATCGAGCTTTGCGGCGGTACCCACGTCCGTCGCACGGGTGATATTGGCGTATTCAAGATTGTGAGCGAAGGTGCGGTAGCGGCGAACGTGCGCCGCATCGAAGCCCTCACCGGGCGGGGCGCGTTGGCCTATATCGCCGAGATGGAGCACATTGCCCGGGAGGCCTCCGGCGCGCTGTCCGTCAAACCGCAGGAACTGCCGCAAAGGCTGCAGAGCCTACTGGCTGAGCGCCGCAAATCAGAACGGGAAATTGTTGATTTGCGACGCCAGATCGCGCTTGGCGTCTCCACGAAGGGCCAAGCTTCCGAACAACGTACGATTAACGGCGTGCAATTCATTGCTCGGATCATGGAAGGCGTGCCAGCAAAAGAAATGCGCCCGCTTGCCGATACGCTCAAGAATCAAATCGACTCTGGTATTATTGTCTTGATAGGTGTCAATGAAGGTAAAGTCGCAATTCTGGTTAAGGTCACCCAGGATCTGACGTCTCGGTTTAACGCGGTCCAACTGGTCAACATTGGCGTGACCGTTCTGGGGGGTCGTGCTGGCGGCGGTCGTCCAGACCTCGCTCAGGCTGGAGGTCCCGACACGAGCTCCGCCCCGCAAGCGTTGGAGGCAATCGAGAAAGCAATTGCCGATGCCGCGCCAGCCGCCTAGATGCCAGCACGCGATAGGCTTTAATCCATTACACACCAAGCCCTGCGGCTATGCCGCAGGGCTTGGATCCAATCGCTGGAAGCCATGGAGAGCTGGTCCCCGGAGACCGGACAGTTTGGCGGCGGAGATAAGCTTGGTTCTGGTTCGTCCTATGCCACCAATTTCTGATCGTCGGGTGAGTACCGGTACGCTTCGTCGGGTGTTCTGCCACCGAGCGCTGAATGCGGCCGGTCGGCGTTATAGTAATCGATCCACCGCCCGATTCCGGCGCGAGCTTCGCTCCCGGTCTCGAAGGCGTTGATGTACACACATTCGTATTTCAGCGACCGCCACAGCCGTTCGATGAAGACGTTGTCCATCCAGCGACCGCGCCCGTTCATCGATACCCGGATACCGGCGCCGGTCAAGACCCCGGTGAACCGCGGGCTGGTGAACTGGCTGCCCTGATCAGTGTTGAATATCTCCGGCGTGCCGTGGCACGCCATCGCGTCATGGAGGGCTTCGAGACAGAAATCGATGTCCATCGTGTTGGATAACCGCCACGACAGCACCTTGCGTGAGGCCCAGTCCATCACCGCGATAAGGTACAGGAAGCCTTTACGCATCGGAATATAGGTAATATCCGTACACCAGACCTGATCCGAGCGCTCGATCTTCTTGTCGCGCAGCAGATACGGCCAGATTTTGTGCTCGGGATTGGGAACCGTGGTCTTCGGCTTCTGGTAGATCGCCACCAGCCCCATTTCGAGCATCAACCGGCGAACCCGCTTGCGATTGACCACATGGCCCTGGCGCCGCAGATGACATGCCATCTGCCGGCTTCCATACCACGGCGTCTCCAGGAACTGCGCATCGATCGTGCGCATCAGCCTCAGGTTCTCCGCGCTCTCGCCCCGTACCGGCCCGTAGACATGCGACCGAACGCCTCGAAAAACCGTAGCGCTGGTGGCGTAGCCGTGATTCCCTCGCCCTGAAAGTCGCTGGGGGGAGCAATGGCTGGTCAAGCTGGGCTGTTCGATCTTCAGGACCGCTACGCGGAGCTGAGCAAGAGTGGCGATCCGCTGGAACGTCTGTTGTCGGTGGTGGACTTCGAGGTTTTCCGCCCGACGTTGGACGCCGCCTTGGGGCGCAAGGACCGCTCCAGGGGCGGTCGGCCGCCGCTGGACGCGGTGTTGATGTTCAAGATCCTGGTGCTGCAGGCACTGTACGGCCTGTCGGATGAGCAGGCGGAGTATCAGGTGCGCGACCGGCTGTCGTTCATGCGGTTCCTCGGGCTGGGGTTGGGCGACCGGGTTCCGGATCGCACCACGATCTGGGCGCCTCCGAAAACCCGCTCATTTGGGGCTGGCTGAGGGCGTGATGGGGCTTTGCCGCGGGATTTCGCGGCTTTTGAGTCCCACGTGAAGAACCCGCCTTGGAGAATTTCAGGCGGGTTTTTCTGCGTTTGGGGCCGGGAGAAGGGCCGCCAGGAGAACGGCCAAAAGAACCGCGAAAAGAGCGGCCAGCCAACGGACCAGCAGGCGGAAGTTGAAGCCGACAGCGGCCAGCACGGCATTGATGCGGTCGCCGTCGCGTCCCTTGAGAAAGTTGCGGTCCATGCGGCAGTCAGCCTTGAGATGGCCGATGACGGGCTCGACGGCGGCGCGGCGCTTCATCTCGCGTTTGATGGATGCTGTGGTTCTTCGGACTTGGCCGGTGATCCAGACCCGGAACTTGTTCGGCTCATTGTGCCCGCGATAGCCCTTGTCGACATGGATGCGGCGGACTTCGACGCCGGTGTTCCTCTCGACATCGTCCACGGCCTGTCTGAGGGTATGGCCATCGAAGGGGTTCCCGTGTAACGCCTTGGCGTGCAAGACGAATTGCCCTCCCTTAGGCCGGGTGACCGGGACGGCGACCGACACCTTGCAGCCGAATTCGTAAGGGGTGCGGGCCTTTCCTTTCCCGATGCACTCGACCTCGGGAGCGTGCAGGGCATAGACTTTTTGGCCGCGCTGCTTGTGGTCCTGGAAGCGCACCTTGATGGCAAGATGGCGCAGCGGATCGAAGCGCTTGTTCAGCGCCGAGGCGTCGGGATGGGCGTCGATCTTGCGGTTGATGTCGCCGATCAGCCGGCCGAGCCGGACCCGCAGGAACTTGAGCTGGCGGTTGGCCCGCTTGAACTGGTGGGCGTGGATATAGCGCCCGACCATGATCGCCGCGCGTTTTGCCACCCGCAGATAGCTCTGGCGCAGCTGGATGCCGTTCTTTTTGGCGAAGTCCACCAGCTTGACGATGGCCTTGTGGGTCAGGCGGGCGTCGGTCGGATGGGTGATGTTCTTGGGCTGCACCGTGGTGTCCACCACCACCCGCTCCAGGTCCTTCGGCGCCAGGGCGCCGGTATCGTGAGCAACCCGCAGGCTTTCCTGCAACAGCGCCGTCAGCCGGTCCTCGCCCAGCCGCTGGCGCCAGCGCGTGATCGACGTCCGGTCGAAGGGAAGCTCATGACGGAAGGACAATTCGCCGCAAAAGTATTGAAAATACGGGTTTTCCAGCCACCGTGCGCACAGCGCCTCATCCGACAGATTGTGCATGTGCTTCAAGATCAGCAAGCCCGCCATCAGCCGAACCGGCAGCGGCGGCTGCCCCGATCCCGGCTTGTACACGCCGCCCAACTGCCGCTCGATGAACCCCCAATCGATCCGCTGACCCAGCCGCACCAGCGGGTGGCCCATGTCGATGATCGCTTCCAGCGCCGGCCGGAACAGGTCGCGTTGCCGCTCTTCGCGTGGTTGGGACATGCCGTCTCCCCCGTCAAAACCCAAGGGAATCGAATCACGAAACGCCCAAATCCGGAATCAAAAAAACGCAGGAAAACGTCGCGCCGAGGCACCATTTCCTGCGTTTTCGATTACTTTGCCAACCCTGAAAACCGCGTCTAATCAGTGCGTTGTGAATATATCACGGCGGACTTTTGAATGCGGATTTTCGGTGATTTCTCGAGGAAATGGCCCCTTCGAGGCCCGCGTGGCGTCACACGAGCGCATTCGCCCTATCGAGCCAACACCAACGCTTCATGTTGTAGCCCATGACGGCGAGGGTGATGGCGGCCTCGGCGCGGCACTTTCCGATGGTGCGGATCATCAGCCTCATGGTCCCCTTGAGGACGGCGAAGGGATGTTCGACGCGCGACCGGACCATCGACTTCCGGGCGTTGGCCCGCGCGGTTCGGCGGGACATCGGCTTGCCCTGGGGCTTCCTACGATGGATGCGGCTGACCTTGCCGATCTCCGCGAGATGGTCCTCGTTGGCCTGGGAACGATAGGCCGTGTCGGCCCAGACGTCAGAGGCGGTGTTGTTCGGATCGATCAGCCCCTCGCGCAACCGGGCGCCATCATGGGCGGCGGCATCGGTGACGATCCGGCGGCGGATCACGCCATGGCGCCGGTCGATGGAGATGTGGGCCTTGTAGCCGAAGGTCGGGATGGCGATGTCGATCTGAGGCTTACCGTCCGCCGCCGGTTTGGCCTTGGAGAATTTCACCGTCCAACGCGCGTCGGTGTCCTTTTGGGCCGCCTTCGAGGGTTCATCCGGCCAGATTTCCGCCGCCGTCTTGCCTTCCTTGATCGCCGCCTTCTCCTCGTCGGTGTTCCGTTGGCGGGGAGCGGACACCAAGGTGGCGTCAACGATCTGGCCGGACATTGGAAGGTACCCGGCCTCGCTGATCGCCCGGTCCAGACGCGCGAACAACCCGTCCAGCGCCTTCGCGCCAATCAATGCCTCGCGGAAATCCCAAAGTGTGTTGGCGTCGGGCACCGCGTCGCCGGGGCCGAGACCGCAAAAGCGCATCCAACTCAGCCGATCACCCACCAGATATTCCGTCTGATCCAGGGACAGGCCGTGAAGAGCCTGCAACACCAACATCCGGAATTTCAAAACCACGTCGAAGGGCGGACGGCCACCTTTCGGGCGCGCGCCCAGGCCGACAGCCTGGGAGAGCACCGGGCGGAACATCTCGAAATCCACCGTCGCCTGGAGTTTCTCCAGCGGATCGCCTCGACGGGACAATGCGCGAAGCCGTTCCTCCACATCCCAGAAACCCCGCTGAACAGACATCGCCACCCCCGACGTTCCCCTCTTCATCCCCGTCGAATCACGTCAGCCGGTCCCCGTCATCACGTTTCCGGAGGCGTCCAGCTCTAGGTGTCCGGTTAAACGGGGGCAACTCCAACAGTCCCGACCTCAATCCCATCGAAATGGCCTTCGCCAAACTCAAGGCCCATCTCCGACGCATCGGGGCAAGAACCATTGACCAGCTATGGAAGGCAGTCGGCGACATCTGCAAACTCTACTCGCCCGATGAATGCTGGAACTACTTCAGCGCCGCAGGATATGCACCAGATTAAAAGCTCGATGGTCTAATCCAGAGACACAAGGCGCCGCACAGGGGCAAGGTCGCTAAGGCGAATCTCATGCCAACATACTGTGAAGCGGGAACGGGCGGCGGCGACGGAGGCGACGTAGCCTAGGGGAACCGAGAGCGTTTGCAATGACCATCCGTGCACTGTTTCGGCAAACCGTCCCGACAGGCCGGAATCGTCTGGAAGCCGGAGCAGACGCGCCTCGTTCAATGCGCCAGAGACAGCGAAACTCTCTGGCGGCAGGCGAAGCCCGAGCCCCGCCGCCTTAGCGAACGCTTCCTTACGCGTCCACAGCCGGAAGAACGCTTCGTTTCGCTCCGCCGTCGGCATGTCCGCAAGACCGGCGCGTTCAAGGGGGTGGAGAAAGCTGTCGACGATGCAGTCCAGGTCCGGCAGTGGGCGTACCATCTCGACGTCGACTCCGACGTCGAATCCTTTGGCTATGGCTAGCAGAATGACGTACCCGCTATGGGAAAGGTTGAAGGTCACGTCGGTTCCGGCGGCGTAAGGCTTGCCGTCGGGCGCCTGCGCGATCGTGACCGCGGCGGCGGGCACGGCCATGATCTCGCCAAGGCATCTGCGCAACAAGACCCTTCCCAAAGCAAATCGAAGACGATCATCGATATTGCGAAAACCTCGCGCCTTGGTCCGTTCGCTTTCCGCCAGCCCCGCCATCACCGCGTGCACCTCGCGATCAGTCATCCCGGATGCCATTGCGTCCGATACGCACCAGACCATTACGAAGGGGGGAACCGGGTCGAGCCGCGCGTCGATCGACATGAAGCCCTCCGCTAACCCGCCTTGGCGGGCGGCAGTGACCAGTCGGGATTGTCCTCATAGCCGAGGATCAGCAACAGACTATTATAGCGTCGCTTGAAGCTTTCGACATGGTTCGAGGTGAAATGGTTTACCCAATCCCCCGGCTTGCCGCATCGACAGTGGCTGTTGGGATCTTCCTCGCCAGGTTTCCGACCGCCAGTCATCACACTGAAATTGTACGATTCGACGATCGTCGAGAGTGCCGCGGACGATAGGCGGCGGGACGACGGTGACACAACGCCGTCTGTTTCGTCGAGCAGCCCAAGGAAGCGGAACACACGCAAGAATGTCCCAGCGGCGTCCGTCATCATGTCCTCGGCCTTGATCTCGAGAAATATCGGGGCGCCGATAGTCCCATGCCGCGATAGCCGCCATGACCGGAGCGACAAAGTCCATGACCAGCACGAGCCCCTCGTCTTTCGGCACGCTCAGGAGATCGTGACGGTGCGCGGCCATCCTGGGTAGATGCTCGATGCAGTGGGTTTTGAGATGGGAATAGTACGCCGAGATAACGAGGTCGCGAGGATCGCGTACGACGTGAAAGGCACGCTCGAACGAGGTCGCTGCAACGAATTTGGGATCGGCGTCGGTCACTGAAATAACGCGGGCACCTAACCTTTCGACGTTTCGCAGGAAATCGAAATAATAGCCCCGCGCCTGCGATTGTTGCTCGGGTTCGAACAGCAGCCAGTCGTTGAAACGTGCCTGCGGCAGTCCCACCGATTCAGCCGCGGCTTCGAAAACCTTGGCCGTCCAAGTCGACACGCATTTGTGATGTCCGAAGTAGGCAAAGGCCCTTGAGGTCATGTTGCCCTTTTTAATTGCGGCCGACAGGGGGAGCTGTACATGCGTATAGCCCGGAAAATTCACGCTGTCTAGCGGTTGCTGCGCAGGGCAACTGGGTCAGGTTGAGGTGATGTGGTGGACGGCCCTTCCACCTGAACAGCGGGGTGTCAAACTGCGGTCGTCGAAGAAACCACCTTAAGGGAGGCGGCAATGAGCGCGGTGACGACGGTAGGGCTGGATCTGGCAAAGAACGTTTTCCAGGTTCACGGGATTGATGAAACCGGCAAAATCATGATTCGACGGCAGCTCCGGCGGAATGAAGTCGTGAAGTTCTTTAGGGAATTGCCTGCGCGCCTTGTCGGCATGGAAGCATGCGGAACCGCCCATTATTGGGGGCGGGAGATTGCCGCCTTGGGTCATACGGTGAAGCTGATGCCGCCCGCCTACGTCAAACCTTACGTCAAGCGCGGCAAGACCGATGCGGCGGACGCGGAAGCGATCTGCGAGGCGGTGACCCGGCCAACCATGCGGTTCGTCGCGGTCAAGACCGCAGACCAGCAGGCAGTGCTGATGCTACACAAAACACGAGACCTCCTAGTTCGGCAACGGACCATGCTGATCAACGGGTTGCGCGGTCATCTGGCCGAGTTCGGCATTATCGCGGCAAAGGGGCCGGCTGGCGTCAAGGCCGTTATTGAGGCGCTGCACGCCGCCAAAGATCAATTGCCGGAACCGGCGCGGCTGGCGCTCCATGGGATTGTCGATCAGCTGCGCCTGTTGGGCGCCGAGATCGAGCGGCTGGAGACACGCATTGTCGAGTGGCATCGCTCTAATGACGTCAGCCGCCGATTGGCCACGATCCCCGGTATCGGCCCCATCACCGCCAGCGCCATCGCCGCCGCGGCGCCCGATGGCAGCCTGTTCAGCTCCGGCCGTCAGTTCGCGGCATGGCTCGGCCTGACGCCGAAAGCACACAGCAGCGGCGGCAAGGAACGACAGGTCGGCATCAGCAAGCAGGGCGACGGCTCCGCCGCTTGCTCGTCGTCGGCGCCACGGCCGTGATGCGATATGCCCGTAAGGACAACGCCGGCCGAAGCTGGGCAACGAAACTGCTGGAACGCAAGCCGGCCAAGCTGGCCGCCGTCGCGCTGGCCAACAAGACGGCGCGGGTCGCCTGGGTGATCATGACGCGGGGGACGACTTATGTGGCGCACGCAGCATAGACCCGGCGCCGCCATCCTTCAGCGCGCCGCATCCGACGCCGATTCTGCTGGACGCGGGGGGCATCGTAAAGCCTGGCCCTGCGGGCCATCGCCTGCGGCGACTGCGGGCTTGGGCGCCCCCGCGTCCAGCCCTCGTTCCACCATCGGATGCATGGCGAAGTGACGCTGAACGACAAAGGGCTTGCCGCCCGGGAAACCGAGCGGCGAGGTGGGTGGGAAGGGTGAAACGACGTGATGACGAACCGGCTGGGCCGGGGATCGGCTAAACCCACGGGGACCAAGCGCATCAAAGCGCGATGAGGTGATTTGGGCGTCGATCCGCGGAATTCATCAGGGCCAGCAGCTTTCGGCTGCAGCAAAAGGCCGAACACATGGATGCATCCAACCGACCGTCACATTACCTTTTTCACTTGCTCCCAACGGGCCGTCCACACATGGTCCCCGCCCACCGTGCCAATGAGAGTGAGACAGTTTCCCCCCGAAAGATTACCCTTGCGGGCGTAGGAGAACGATCTCGTGGTCATGCCAGCAAAAATAGACAAATCATCATCTGAGGCTGCCGGGGCCACCG
>Ga0209373_10001878_pt1 | contig 23013 bp, 21 predicted proteins | sample Higcelweek5metaG_FD_187173 | JGI IMG/M metagenome (GOLD analysis project Ga0209373, IMG submission 187173) | Freshwater pond sediment microbial communities from the University of Edinburgh, under environmental carbon perturbations - High... | ecosystem: Environmental > Aquatic > Freshwater >... | reverse complement strand
TCTGCCTCCAAATCAAATAACTTTCCCATTTCATCACTCGTATTATATTTAAATGTTGTGCTCTGAAAAATCGGTAATTGTCTTGCTTCTCCTTTTCCAGGTCTCCATCCTTCATGAATACATTTTGTTTCTATTTTGCTTTCCATCTGCTTTTCCTCCATACGTTCTTTTATTATCTATTATTTACTAGTATAGTGCAGTTCAATTATCTTGAAAAATACAAAAAAATGTATGTTTGATATAGTTTTAAACTATATCAAACATACATTTTTATATTTATACTATGTCATTTTGTATGACAAAATATGATAAATTCTATTTATTATTGAGCATATTCAAATACATGCTTTTTTAAGGCTTCAATATATGCCAGACCATACCTGCTAAGTGGCATATTTTTTTGCTTTATAATCCCAACTCGCATATACTCATCTACTTTAAGTGGTTTTGCAATGATATTTTCCCCATTCAGCTCCTTACTGATTACCCCTGTACTAACCGTATATCCATTCAGGCCTATGACCAGATTAAAGAGTGTTGCACGGTCTCTTACCTTAATGTTTTTGTTTCGGTCAAGCGTACTAAGAATTTCCTCAGAAAAGTAGAAAGAATTATAATCTCCCTGCTCAAAGGAAAGATACGGATACTCCTCAAGCTCATTCATGGTAATTTCTTTTTTTTCGGCAAGTGGATGCTTTGAACTAATAAAAACATTTGGATTTGCTACAAAGAGTTCATCAAATACCAGACCTTTCTGCTTAATAAGCTTCAGAATTACCTCTTCATTCTTTGAAGAAGTATACAGAATTCCTATTTCACTTTTCAATCTGTTTATATCTTCTATAATCTCATAGGTCTGGGTTTCTCTCAATGTGAAGTCATATTGATTTCCGCCAAATTCACGTATCACATCCACAAATGCATTCACAGCAAAGGAATAATGCTGGGTTGAGACAGAAAACCTTGTGCTTTGTTTCTTGACATTAAGAAACTTTTCTTCTAGTAGGTTTGCCTGTTCAAGAACTTGTCTTGCATAGGCGAGAAATTCATCTCCGATATTTGAGACAACAATTCCTTTATTCGTTCGATTGAATAACGTGATCTGCATTTCATTTTCCAGTTCTTTAATTGCATTGGTAAGGCTTGGCTGGGATATGAATAATTCCTTAGCAGCTTCACTAATCGTTCCCTTATCCGCTACTGTCACTACATATTTTAGCTGCTGTAAAGTCAATTATAAGTTCATCTCCTTTTTCTCATATCATTGCAAACCAAAAATTTATTATTTTTATATTACTCTTATTAAATATTTTATACAAGAAAAACAGATTTATGTTCATTTCAAAATAATCGTTCAAAATGTAAGATGAACCTGCCGGGGCTCTGGATTCAAAGTCCTCCAGAGATCTCTTTCCTTCACGAGAGGATCAGTATCAGCATAATAGAAACTGCTATCAGCAAAGTCAGAACTTCTATCCTGTTCTTAAAACGGAGCATGTGATAGTATACATTTTTAGGCAGAAATCGAAGGTCCTCACCCAGAACATCTATATACCCGTCCCGAGCAGACTGACGCCAGGAAAGCCCATCCACAATCCGGTTATTTCCATTCTTGGAAACATAGACCTTTGCTCTGGTGTCTTTTAGCAAAACACTCAGATACTCCCCGTACTCCTCGCTGACTGCAATAATAAGTCCGATTGCCAGTATCCCACCTACCGGTATCATAAATTCCGAAAAAGTAACTTCTTGCTCCCCCTCAACATTCTCTTATACTATACTTTATATCCATTTCGTCAATCCTCACACATTCTCCCACATAATGAAATCCCTTTTCAAATTCTGCTATTTTTTTTGCCACATATGCTGCCACATATGCGGTAATTTCACTATTACAATTCCCAACTACGCGAATCTCCCATTCCTGTTCTATCTCCGCCTTTTTCCCTTTCACTCTTATTATGCTTGCATACTTATCTGTCCCAATTTTCATTTTCTGTGAAAGCCCCATTGAGATTTTAAACATTCTATTGTAATACTTCTTAACTTTATCATTTTCTATCCAATGAAACAGTCCTATCTTAGTCATGATTCGTACGATACCAGTAAAAAAACTGACATCATAAGAGAACCATGAATTTACTCGTGCCTGAGGATACCTTTTCCTATTGATATGGCTATCCGCCAGATCGATTCTGGTAAAATCATGCATTTTTTTGTTTTCTCCTACTTTTACTTTTCGTATCTGGATAAAACTTTTTACCTTTTCTTTTCCATACTCTCCATCTGCCTCGTATGTAGTATTTAAGTTATTTACCAGCCACTTTATTGCATCGTTTCCATGCTCTTCACCCACTCCAAGCATTAAGTAGCTTTCGATTGCTGTTACCTGGTCAAATTGTCTTGCCACTCTGTCCGCCAGTAGATTGCTAATTCCAGGTGCAATTCCTACTCCCAGAACAGCTACTATCCCTGCTTTCTTTATTGCATCCTGATATTTTAAAATGTCCTCTATTATTCTATTGGACGGAGTAATATCAACGTAATTAATCCTATTTTTAATGCATTCGCATAAAACCTCTTCATTACTATTTTCCAGACACATAATAACTGTATCTATATTCTCCAGATCGCTGGCGCAGATCTTTTCGACATCAACCTTTCGTATTTCACACTTACATTTCAATTTACTCATCTTAATCGCTGCTTTTTCGACATTTCTACCTGCTACAACTACATGAACGAATATATCATTATTCATATTCTCTTCTAATAATTTTTTTGTGATATACCCTCCAACCTGTCCATATCCACCTAATACCATTATCGTATTCATATACACTCCCGTTCTTTTGCCGTCGCATGCACTCAAATTTGTAATGGAACTTTTTATTTTGCAAATCCCTTACATCAATTCATTAATATGATCCAGTAGGCGCTGTAATTGTGCCAGCATATTTCGGTCCGGATCCAGATAATAATAATTCTTGGTTCCTCTTTTTCTCATAAAAATAATGCCTGCATCTTTTAAGATTTTCAAATGATGGGAAACAGCCGGTCGGGAAAGATGTGTCATTTCTGTAATTTCCCCCACCCTGATGCCAGGATCACATTCTGCATCGATAAGTGCCAAGATAATTCCCTGTCTGGTTTCATCTCCTATTGCTGTGAATATCTCTTTGTATTCACTGAATTCTTTTTGTAATCGTTCCAATTTATCCTGGTAATTCATCTTCTACCTCTCCTGCATATTCGTTTGCTAATATAAACCATTTATTTATATATATCAGATTAATATCTAAATATCAACATTGGGAAAGAAACTCAATACCAATCCTCCATTTATATAAAAATAATAAATTCAATTAAGCGCACACGAAAAAACCCCAGGTCAATTTATATACCCGGGACTTTGATATGTTCTTCTTTTGATGTATGAATATCACCTCTGTTACTTTTCTAAAAACCTGAACAAAAAAAGCCGGTAGTTTATACCGACTTTTTACTGAATCAATAGAGTAAAGCTACTGCCACCAACGATAATATAGAAATCAAAATGGAAATACCTGTTATTACAAGGGTGGCAATAGCCAATCCCTTCTTAGATGTCTTTAGTCCCATGATGGCTAAATAAATAACTATAAAATGGATAACCAATCCATAGACCATTCCGAAAACGGAAATGAAAAATCCCACAATAGAAATTACAAAAGCAACTATGGTAAGTGTTTCTCTGTTCTTATTATTTTCAGCAACAAATGTGTTTAATGCATCTGGTTGCGGTGGCGGCGGTGCCTGCATTCCTTGATTGGAATTGGTCTGTGGAGCAGTATTCATTCCTGTAGCATAGGTATTGTGATTCTGATTCTGCAATTGTCTGAACAGGCTATCCAGGCTATTCTTATATGGTATCTTACCTGCGCATCCTACAAATCCCTCTAGCTTAGAACATCTCTTGTATGTCCCTATGTAGGCCTTAATGGTAATAGAATATTCATTTATGTAATACTCAAATCCACGCTTTCCGATGAAGGGATCGTTCAACTCATAGTAACTAATTCCTTCTGCTTCTTTTCTTACAAATCTATTGGCCATTAAATAGCTTTGAATCACCTGTTCTGCCAAAACAGGATCCTGTAATACAAAATTATATTCACTCTTTGTGTGTGCCACTAGTTCTTCCCCCTATTTTTTGATAGTGTTATTATACTCCGCTATCGGCACTTTATCAAACGTTTATACCTTCACGTTTACTATTCTGACAAAGTAGATTATTCGAATACTCCACACATCAAATTCAAATTGGTTATGCTATTTTACACTTTTTTCAATCTCAACTTTCTTTTTTTCTAGGCATTTCAATAAACATAAAATACCAATTATAAGTAATGCGCCTCCTTTGTAATATACATTTCTTTCCATTTCCGGATCTACTACTTGTATTACGTATTTTTTAGAAACTATTTTATCTATTTCATCACGATTATTTATCCCTGTGCAACTCATTATTTCATCATAATATAATTCGCCTTTCAGTCTTTTAAATTTTCCGAAAATATGAATTTCAGAAACATTACCCGATATCAGTTCTTTAAATTCTTCTGTATACTCTTTGGGAACATTAAGTGTAACATAATACATATTTTCAATATCTTCTAAAAAAATATATTGTTGCGCATTTGTAATTACATCATTTCCAGTTATTGGAGAATATACTTTTTTTCCATTCATCTCTGTATAAAAACTTCCGAGTAATTGCTCTTTCGATATATCACAGTCTATATATCTCCCTAGATGTATATCTTTTTCCTGATAGATATTCATAACTTTGGTACTATTATATGAATTTAGTATTCCCTGCGCTATAAATATAAATCCAATTAGACTGAAAATAATACCAATATAAGTAATTTTTGAAATCCAAAACACATATTTATTTTTATACACCTTGTCCCTCCCTTGTAAGTTGCAGCAACCACATATTCATGATTATTTATTATATACAATAATCGAGCTTTTTCATACTCCTCATAGTTTTTATTAATATCCTACTACAAATTTACAGGGTTTCATGTGTTTTCCGTGTAAATGACATTTTGATTTTGCTGTTTCTTACATTTTATCGCCGCCATTGACAAACTATATTTTATTGTTTTATATTTTAATGGAATTATATAACTGTTTGATTGTGCAACAAAAATAAAAGTACATTATATCTGGTATGGATGGAGGAACTACAAATGAATTTGACCTTTAGATATGCAAAAGAATCCGATACCGCATTGATTCTTCGATTTATCAAAGATTTAGCTGAATATGAAAAAAAGCTTGATGAAGTAATCGCCACAGAAAACATATTGAAAGAATGGCTGTTTGAAAAGGAAAAGGCTGAGGTTATATTTGCTGTAATAGATGGGATTGAAGTTGGATTTGCCCTGTTTTTTCACAACTTTTCTACGTTTTTAGGGAAAGCTGGCATATATCTTGAAGATTTGTATGTAAAGCCGGAATATAGGGGCTTTGGATATGGAAAATCTATTTTAATAAGGCTTGGGCAAATTGCTGTCGAGCGCGGATGTGGCAGGCTGGAATGGTGGTGTCTGGATTGGAATAAGCCAAGCATAGATTTTTATCTTTCACTAGGAGCCGAGCCAATGAACGACTGGACAGTTTACAGAATTGCCGGCGCTACATTAGATAATATGGCAAGCCCGAAAAATTAGTTTCAGATTATGCTGATCTCTTAAATATCTGCATTCACCAATACGATCCCCTTGATGTGATATACCGCCTTGGCCTCTATCGCCAGCTTGCGAAATGTCTGTTTTACGGATTCATACTGGACCCCAAATTCTTCTGCAATCTCTGCTAGTTCTTTTTTTGTGATGTATCCAACAAATATTCTGTGTTCCTCCTATCCTTGAACTTGATGTTAGCAAAATAAAAAAAATACTGGGTTGACATCAATATTGGGAGGGGTTGTTATTTCTGGAAGATGTGTTACTTTTTTGCCGTAATAAGATATAGCGACTTCATCGTATTGGGGATAAGCCTTATACTAATATCCTCAAATCCTGCCGTGTTTAAATACTCGCTTACTCTTTTCTTGTCTGTAAAGACACCACCATCTAATACTTGCATCAGCAATCCAAGAATATGATTGCTCATCCAATCTTCAAGTAACGGGTCACCGATTATAAGTCTGCCATCTTTTTTAAGAACTCGATATATTTCGCTAATGCCTTTGTTTTTTTCTTTCCAGTGATGTAATGACAGCGCAGTAATCACTAAGTCAAACGATTCTGAAACAAAGGGTAGTTGTTCAACACTTCCCCCAGTAAATACTATATTGTCAGGTGAAAATAACCTGGGAATAGAAGTGTCAATAGCAGTAATATTGCTACCCGGAAATGTAGCAGAAAGCACTCTAGTAAATGACCCATTTCCGCAACCGACATCTAAAATGGTTTGAGGAATTGTCCTTGAACAACTAATTTCATTTAAAACCGCATAGTGTATCGCTCTCAATCTCTTCACCTCAATCCCATATTCTGAATATCCAATAGTCTTATTAAATCGGATTTATTGCTATCTATATCTTATCTGAAATTTTAAAATAACGCAAACAAACAGAATATCCTTTCCTTAATCAATATCTTTTTTATGATTTCTTTTACCATAACACAAAGAAGACATCTTCTAAATTTCTTTAGAAAATGTCCTCTTATTTCTTTCATGTTGTCCCTCTTAGGTATTTTACAACAGCCCCTGCATAATACTATCGTTGTACTTCCAGTTTATGCAACTAATTCCTTTTTCTTGAATAAAGTACATGAGGCCAAAAGGAATACCGCCAAGTATGCAACAGCCGTTATTAATTTTATAATTACACTATTAATCTCCAGAATTCCTAAAGGTAGTAAACAAATATCGTAGGTTGAACTGATAAGATAAATTGGGTTATGTTTTGCCAAAATCTGCATTGCAACAAGAAATATGGCATAAATGAAAAGGCCGATTCCTATTACTCCTACTATGGAATTGATGCAAAGTGCAAGCAATAGAATAACGGCAGCAAACCCTAACTGCACAAAGGTTTCCAAAATTACGCTGGAAATTGTCATCAGGATTCCAGTAATCGTTGCAACAGTAATTTCTCCTTGCGAACTATACCCTGCCGATTCCAACAGAAAGGATGGAATCACAATACAACTACCCCACCCTCCTGTAATGGTTCCAATTACGTATGCGCTAATAAGAATAAACATATTGATTGATAATGTAAGAACAGCTATTGCAAAGAATTTCCCTAATAGCAGTTCTAATCTAGTAACAGGCCGAATAATTGAAAGTTTCAATGTGCCTGCACTATAATCCTCAGTAAAAACATTGGCAATAAAGATGACAATAAATAAAGGCATATACTGAGTTATATCCATACAGACAACCACCATGGGAAGAGATTGTCCGTTCAAAGAAATGCCCTCTTCAGCTGATAACGAGAGTACTCTTACAACCACCAACGCTAGCATAATAAAGGCTACAACATATAATGTTTTCTGTTTTCTAATTTTAAATAATTCATTTTGCATAATGTTCCACATCATTCTTCCTTCCCTCCTGTTAATTCAAAAAATAGCTCTTCCAGTGAATTTTCTTTAGGAAGGACATATTTCACTCTGATATGATTTAAAATCAAATCCTCAATAATTACTTCTAACATCCCAGATTCAATTGTGATTAGTATCCCCTTTTCTATTTCTTTGAGCTTGGAAACAGAAGCTGAATTCATTAGCAAATCTATAGCCAACTTTTTATCCAGCGTTTGTATTTCTACTATCTCAGCCTTCTGTGCAAGCAGGTTTTCTACATACTCTTCCTTTACTAGCTTCCCCTTTTTAATAATACACACACGGTTACATATTTGTTGTATATCATGAAGGATATGTGATGAAATGATGAAGGTATACCCATGATCTTCGGCAAGTCTTTTGATCATGTCGCGTATTTCCTTCATACCATGCGGATCAAGTCCATTTGTTGGTTCATCTAAGATCAAAAGTGAAGGATTCGGTAGCAACGCCTGCGCAATTCCCAGCCTTTGCTTCATCCCCAAAGAATATGTTTTGACCTTATCACGCTCTCTTCCCTCTAAACCAACAATTTCAATGACTTCCTCAACTCTATTCTTTTTAATTCCAGGTGTTAAGTTCGCAATTAATTGAAGATTATCGTATGCAGAAAGATATCCATAAAATGTAGGTGTCTCTACAATCGCCCCAATATTTGAGATGAAATCTTTATAATCATTTTTGATATTCTTTCCATTAATGTATACAGACCCGCTATCTAAAGCAATCAATCCCAACATCATTCTAATGGTCGTTGTCTTCCCTGCTCCATTGGGTCCAAGGAATCCATAAACATCCCCCTTCTTGATACTTATACTGAGATTATCAACTACTTTTACCCGATTATACAACTTTGTTAATCCATTGACCTCTATTACGCTTTCCATGTTTAAATAATCCTCTCCTTTTATTATTATGATTAATTGTTTTCCAATTCACTTCTTATTGCACCCTGTGTGCTTTTGAATAATTGATTTACTGTATAAAATTCGACTTTCTTTGAATTTCAATACTTGAATTATTCTCTACTGTTTTGATGTTGTTGTTTAGAATTGCTATTTTACCTTTCGAAATTTCCGGGGTTACGATAAACACATCAAAACTTGAATCTCTTATCAGTAGCGTAGGCTCGGCCCCTTCCCCTTTTAGTGTAACTGAATCACCAGCAACCTCCCTTACTTCTATGTTCGCACCATTAGTATTTTCTGAATCCAGAAGAAGATGGTCAACATCACATTCTCTTAAATGAATTGTCTGATTGTGTAGGGTCGAGTCTCCTGATAAATCACTTTCTCTAATTTCAATATAATTGCCCTCACTCAGAAAATCATCTTCAAAAGAACAGGTTCTAAAAGTCCCCTTATTACATTTAATTGATTGAAAGGTACCACTATCTGCATCAATTGTATCTGCGCGGATATTGATGCTCATATTTTTAGGGACGTTGATAGATAGATGCTTAAATCCCGAAAATTCAAGCTCTGTATTCAAGGTCAAAACATTATTATCATTGGTGACTATAAAATCTTTCCTTTTTCCCATGATATTATCATAGCTGATTTCTATGTACTCATTTTCCCATTCGTTAATTTTAACGAATGCCTCCTCAAAATCCAACGTAACCTCTTCAGATAAGTCAACATCAATTGAATTCACTGATATCGAATTAAAAGAATCTTTTAGCCACATCAGCCATAGGGATAAAATAATGGTACTGGCAAATAGGGCTGCGATACTTACAAGTAACAACTTCTTTTTCTTCATCTCAAAACCTCCTTTTTATTGTATAAAATTAAGAAACCCAGAAGCGCGAAAGCCTCTGGGTACGATGTTAGAGAAAATTTAATTTTAAATCGCCCAAACCAATAAGTTCGGACCAATTTTTTGACTTAATTCGTCCAAACCAATAAGTCCAGACGTTTTTTATTACTCATTCTTGCATTGTTTTCTAAATTCTGAAGGTGTAACCCCCTCAATTTTCTTAAATACTGTATTAAATGTTGACTTTGAATTAAAACCAGTTTCTAGGGCAATCGTAAGAATATTATTTTCTTTACTATTATCCTCGAACAATTTCTTTTTCACCTCTTCTATCCGATATTTATTAATAAAGGTATAGAAATTCTGTCCAAGATAAGTATTGACCAACATCGATATTTGATGGGAGGAAATTCCAACCGCTTCTGATAATTGTTTAATTGTTAGTGTTGGTTCCAGATACAGTTTTTCCCGCTCAACATACTCTAGAAGAATATTGAGAATCCTTTTTTCTTCTGATTCTCCAAGCCTATTTTTTTGATACTTCGTATCTCCTGTCGTTTCAATCATTGTTTCAACTGGTCCAGAAACTTGAGCAACTTGAATCATTTCTTCAAGATCATTCAAAATATCCGGCTGAAAATATGTAAAATAACCGATTGTGAATATCAATATTATCGCTACAGTTGAGACCATCCATGAAATAATACCCTCTGAATCATTCAGAGAATTAAAAGCGAACTGAAGAAGTGCCAAAATCCAAATTAACATCAGAAAGTGCAGTAGAATTTGCAACCACTTTAAGTAAATTTTTTTAGTTTCAGAAAAATAAGTATTCAAAAGTTTTTTATAATCTTTGATTGTCTTTATCGCGCATAACAGGTAGATTAACAAATGTATCAATGATGCACCATGAATTATGTACCATATCCTTAATATCAATGAATTCGATGGATCCCAAAGCAATATTGAATCGATATTTCTAAAGTAAAAAAAATACAAACAAAGTAATAGAAATAGCGTGATTGCAGGAACAAAGTGAAGCAAGTCTTTGAAGTGCATTTTTTTACGAAATCCAACAAGAAATAATGTATATAGTAGAATTAGCGGACCATAAAAGAAAACAAACATATCCGATCGATGAATAGCGACCAAATCACATACTGCGACTTCATTGGTATGTAAAAAGGATGTTGCCAAATTGATTGAAAAAAGTAAGACTAGGAGTGCAATCACTTTATTTGCTATTTTATTTTCTTTTCTCATAATCAAGAGAAAAAATAAAAATAATCCTTGTATTGATCCAATGCCGTGGATTATCTGAAACATATTCTTCATATACTCTCAACCTCAATCATAAAATCTGATAAAGTAACCCCTTTATTATTTTGTTAAATAATGTTCATGACGCTACAGAATCGATGTGACCCCATTGTGGCAAGTACCTTTTCAGGTGTGGTTTCATGAATCTTCATAAAGACTGGGCAATGTCTAAAAACTTAACAGACAATTTGTTACATTTTTATTATAAGTTCTTCATTGTTTGAATACAATTACTTTTTTAATATTTTTATTATTTAAGAAATCGGTATCTCAGTGTACTGTTTTTCCAGTTGTTCCTGTGTGAAAGGTTTTGAGCAATTTAATGAATTTCTCTTATATTGATTTGTAATATCGCCAATTTCCTGTACGACATAATTCTGCTTTTGTTCTCCACCTCTTGTATTGGCATATTCCTGTGCTGTATTTATGTCTTCAAACTCCAGAATTCTTGTTCCTGCCACCACTTTTCCGGCTTCATCATATTCATAACAGCTAATTACAATAGCCGTAATCACAAACTCATCTCCTTTTGCCGTTATATAATTTTCATCCTGGGTAGACTGCTCTACCATATAGTCATCGCTTTTTGGTACAAAAATAACTTCCGGAACTCCAAAATCGCTGAATTTTATAAGCTGTATTTCTCCAAGCTGCATTTCGTTCAGCATAGGTTTTGACATATAAACAGTCTGATACTTCCATCCATCCCCTTGCTTCCTTGCATATTCCTTATACAAAAATTGTTCTTTTTGAGAAGGATATATACTCTCTGGTGACAAATCAATACCGTAATACAAAGCAAGCTCTATTGGATCACATTCCTCATAGACCAGATTTGAATCAAATCCAGGAACAAAGTCTGTATTGTATTCTCCTGGCTCCATCTTCTGTCTTCGAAAACATTGTATTACAGTACCTGTTTCATCAAAAACAAAGATTCCAAGATCCTTGTAAACCCCAGAATAAGACACATTATCATACTCACTAATCAAACAATAATCATCAGAATTCAATGATATGTTTTGAGCATCCGTTTCGTATTCTTCTATTCCAGCTTCAATGGCCTGGCTTCCAAATAAAGAGTCGGTGTTTACAGCACTTACAACCGCGACCGAAGTACTTTCCTTGGAATAGCTGGATATCTGGCAAATTTCCAGGATATCTTCACTTTCAATTCGAATATTTTGAACATCGGACATATCAAAGTACTGATTTCCAAAAGAAGGGATTGAAATCTTGGTCCCCGCATCTGTTACCGTTACCGTTACTTCATTGTATCCAGAGGTTTCGCTGTTATCAGACTTCAATAGGATATAAGGCATAAAACGAAAACTGCCTTCCTCTGCTTCATAACCTTCCAGCTGATTTGTGAAATCAACGCAGCTATTATCTAATGTAATAACCGCTTTTGCAATTTCACTTTCTGAAAAACTCATTCCCTTAATAAAAATTTCTATTCCACTTTCGTTCGACACAAGATGAGCAGCAACTCCATGTTCATTAAATAAATCTGTATTTCCACTTTGTTCCTCTAATATTCCATCTGTCTCCTGATTTTCTTGCACTTCATCATACCCATCAGAATCGCCCATGTTGTTACTTTTGTCAGAACACCCGACAAACCCTGTCATAAGGATCATTATTGCAACTAAAATATATTTTTTCTTCATCATAATCCTCCTGATTAATTTAGATTTGTATTCAGATATTCATTGATCTGATTGCTACTAAGGCTTGGAACCGAGTAAGTCCCTTGATATAAAACAGGATACTTATTAACAGTTGACCCCTGACTTCGTGTTATATACAGATATTTTCCGTTGGTCTCATAACTATCATAATTCGTCTCAGCGCCTTTATTTTCCTGCATTTTCGCAGTTGCCTGTTGTGGTGTGGCATATTCATAAATGGTAGTCATTGAAACACTTATAAGAGAGTCCTCAAAAAAATAGATTTCTGTTTTTGGAGTTCCATTTTCTGTTTTGCTTGTAAATATGACAAAATCATCACTAACCATTGGCACCTGACTTCCTTCTATTTGAGGAAAGTCTTCTTCCTGATATATTTCTTGCGAAAAGACAAACATTTCTGGTTTGATTTCCTGGTTAGACATAAACACTTCTTTAAAAATGGATTGCTGCCCGTATACTATCTGTGTATCTAATCCTTTTTTATATCTTAGATAATCTTCATAGGCAACTATTTTATCAGCCAGAAGCGGCTCCTGCTTGTAATCCTGAAGAGATAAAAATCGTTCTCTTGAAAACATGCATACCGTCGCCTCTCCTGATAAGGGCTGATCAAGAATTCTTGTAATATGTGCTATAAGGTCCCCTTTTTCATCAAATGACATAACATGGATATACTCCCGATATTCCATCTGTTCATTTCCTTCATCATTTCTATAAATATAAACCATATAATCATCTGTAAGTGGAGCCATTTTCAAATCATTATTACCAGTATCCGCCGCAATTCCCCTACTATATAAATCCTGCAAAAACATATCTGCTGTTTCATTCTGCGCCATCAATTCATTTTGTGCCTGCTCATTTATCTCATTTTGACCCAGATAAGCATAATACGCCTCTGGAAATTTGGCAGAGTTCTCATTTATTTCAAACCAGTCCTGATGTACCTCCTGTGTAGTGCTACCGTCAATCCAAAGGGACTCACGATACTCTATTCCGTCCATCACCCCAAAATCCACAGTACTTTCACTGGGTAGTTCGACTTCTATGACTATAATATTCTCTCCAAAACCTGCTTCCAGTTCCACTGGTGCCTCCATAATACCGTCAGCGTCCTGTGTATCAAAAACAATGACTCGAAATTCATTTTCCATATCCTGCTCATAACTAAACTGAATCCCATATCTGTCTACATATAAAACACCGTTATAAACAGCACTGTTTTCAATATCATAACCATTAAACACCTCAGGACTTAGTGTCAATCCTGTGATGACTACAGTAGCATGAGTCGCATCCTTAATTTCCATATAAAAATTTCTTTTTGCGGACTCTGTTTGCTTGCTTTCCATCTGTTCTTCTGTCGAGTCTGTCTGCTCCAAATTATTTGTTGCCTCAGTTTCATCTTGCTTTTCTACATCTTTTCCGCAGGAGCCAGTTATTATAACCAATAAACTCAAAAAAATTATTAACTTAAAACGTTTCATTCCATTCCCCCTAATCTCTATTTATAACCTGATTATACCGATTTAATTCCTTCAAATCCTCAGCTATAATCTCTCTGATTTCATAAGCAATCTTTTGCGCTTTCTTCTCGTCCATCTTCGCGTTTTTTGCAACTTCCATAATATCAGCAATTCCCGGATTGCTTCCGTTGCCATTTATTGTCGTAGCATGTTCTCCACCGATTGAATTGCTATAGGTTAGATCATATGCTGGCGACAGCTTCCAGCCCTCATCCGTATATAAAAAGGAAAAATTCTTAGAATGGTCGTCTCTATTGTGTGCAAATACATTAAAGCACATCCATCTGAAAAGCTTCTCAATTTCTTCATAGCTGTGTGTTATTTTTAACGTTAACTGCATCAAAATATTGTAATCAAGATTAGGAATTCGATGTGAAGTCTCTAACAATCCGCTCGCCGATACCATATGAATTTTCTGACCGTTTTCTCTATCAAAACGCTTTGTTGCAAAATATCCTTCACAAAACTTCGAAGGCAGAAGTCTTGTATCTGTCATAGGCAATTGACATTTCTTTGCACAAACGGAATAATCATATTCTTCTCTTCCTATATTCTTTCGATCAATAGAAGACGGAAACTTTACGATCCATTCTTCCCCATCAATCTCATAATTCACTTTTGGTCTTGCCCCACCGGAAGAGCCACCCAAGCGAAACAGTTCCTCTAAGTGTTCTGAATGCTCTGTATCAAACATCTTCTCACATTCCTCTGCAAGTTCATCCAATGTCATTCCTGCCATTCCTGTCATTACTTCGCTCATTTCGTTTGAAGGACGATACTCCAGAGCACCCATACCACTATCCCCTACAATTGCCAGTCTTGTAAGCGCACTAATACTTGCAGGGTTAATCTGCCTTTTCAATAATAACCTATCCACTAAAAGCCGCCCCCAACCATCCGGAAGACTATCTGCAAACACACCAAACAACCCATCAAATGGGTCATACTTTTTAGGAACAAAAACGCCCTTCCGCAACGGTATTGAAGCTGGGCTAATAGAAAAACCAGATCTTATCCACTCATCACTATATTCGAACGCAATCAGATGATCCTTGGTTTCTGCCAATGTTCCTACATGCTTTTGATTTATATATACTTCTAACTGTTTCTTATTGTTCATCAATTACCTCCTGAATGGATGAATATCCCTTCTTAGAAAATAATAAATCAAAATCATTCTCCAATCCTAATGCAAATGCTATTTTTATAAGTGAGGATAGTGATATTTCGCCGGTTCGCTCAAATCTTTTTATGGAACCATAGCTAACATCTGATTTCACACTAAGTTGCTCCTGTGTGATATTATTCTCCTTTCTCCTCGCACTTACTCTTTTAGCAATTTCAATACTAATATCATTTGGTGATTTCAAAAAATCAAAGTTATTCATAGATAATATTTTATCTATTTTTATACTTTTTGTCAACTGATAGATAATATATTATCTGTTCATAACCGTTTCACGGCAAGGTTTAGGTAAATTGTAATCCAAGAATCTAGTTTGTAAGACAAAAACTCACATATTGTAAATGAAAGTCCCGTTTTGTAACCGAGATTCCCGTTTAGAAAGCGAAAATCCCGTTTTGTAAGCGAGAATCCAGAGTTTACCTTTGTTTTGCATCTTGATATAATTAGTTCAGTAGTAAATTTTTGTATAGCAAACAGAAGTCGGATCTCGCTCAGCATGTTTTGTAACTGGAGATTCCACCCCTCTTTTGAGGCATAGAGTTGTTCTTTTGGCGGCTTGTCATAAAAATTTACTGGTTACTTTTTGAGAAGACGAGGCTTAAGAATGATGTCATCGGCGGCAACCGGTCTACATCCTAATCTTTTTGCTGTTTCTTCTCCATAGTAAAAGCTGAACGCTTCGTATGGGCTATGGTTGTTCAGCTTTTTTCTTTTATATGAGTTGATATGGTCCATCATGAATGAGATATCTTGTTGGGAAAGATTATTGAAGCTAGTTCCTTTAGGAAGTACTCTTCGAATCAGCTCATGATTAACCTCAATAGCTCCTTTTTCATAAGGTTTGCTGGGGTCACAGTAGAATACATGACTTCTTCTAACTCCTTTGCCTGATACCATATATTCTCTTTGTTCAATCGCTTTGGGATTTGAAAATTCACTACCATTATCTGTAAGAATTACAGGAAACAGTTTATCAAAAAGCTCATGTCCCAATACTTTATCAATCAGGTTATATACATCAATAACCGACTTGGATGTATTTGCATCTCTTAAAAATGCAAGCATAAAACTTGTATCCACAAAGTGAATCGTAAGAAGACATTTGCCACCTTTTTCACCAATAACTGAATCCATCTGAACGAATGGGAATTCTGGATGTTCTTCCATGAATTTACCAAAGTCTTCGAAGTTTCGCCCTATACGGCAGCCTTTATCAACCTTGAACTCGGGCTTCTTGTATCTTGGACGGTACTTAACCTTGCGAGGAAGATCAATATTTCTCACCTCAAAGAAACATGCGTCAATGTAGTTATAAAGTGTTTTCTCACTGCACATAAGCTCGTTAGCATGATTTACATATATCTGATGTACAGACTGCCCCTGCTTAATAAGAGGTGTAATGATTGCATCGATACGAAATAAATCAGCTTCAACAGCCATGATTCCCGTTCTACTCTCAGACAGATTTTCTGAGAAGTATAGATGTGCATCCTCAGCATTGTAAATATACTTTTTAAGTGTGCATTTGCCATATTGAGAACATGCATTACACACATAAGGAGGTTTGAATCTTCCCTGGCATGTTTCCTCAAGGAAATCAGAGCATCTGTCATTACATTTATTACAACAACTGCATTTGAACTGACTATTCTGTCGGGTGCATTCACTGCCACAAATTTTCTTTTGTTTGCAAGTCACTCGATGGGCACACGCATTATAAGGATAGCTTGAATAACCACTTTTTAAATCAAAAGCATACTTCTTTATTTCCTTAGTAATAGTAGTTCTGTCCTTATGAAGTTCCTTGGCAATTGCTCCAAAGGACTGATTTTCCCGAAGACCTTTTTCAATTGTAAGTCGGTCTTCAAAGGTTAAAAACTTAGACATAATCGGCTCCTTTCCAATGCCGCCAGTGTCTTAAGGATAACAGAAAAAGAGTCTAGCAACTATGCTAATCTCTATTATCTGTAAGAGAGAATCCATACCTCTCTCAATACTAAATATTTAATTGCTATAAGGAGCATCCGAACTAGTAGGTATGGAATTTCGGATTACAATTGAGGTTGAGGATAGGTAAATAGGAGTTTTTTATCTCAAACCACTCATTTCCAATCTACCACGCCACGCTTTCAATCATGTTTTTGTTTCATATATTTTTTATTTAAACGTAGTCTGGGTTGGTATCATTAATTTTTTTACTTCTCATTCCTTGCATGAAATTATTTTTTCGTCTACAATAGTATTTATCATATCGTTTCTATTTCGTTTTTCTTATCAACGAACATTTGAAAAACTCGCAGTCTCTGAATGCTAAATTAACAAAAGGATTATAAAGCATATGGAACCAAAATTCAAAACCTGCAGTAAAGAAGTATACACTGCACTAAATAAAACTTTAAAAGAATATAAATCCCAAAAAGGCATTGTCGAAAAAGAAGAGCCTGTTAAAAATGGCGGCTACTATTATGCTGGAAGTGGTACCTATTTTTGCCCTAATGAGAAAATAGATATTTCTTCTTTGGAAAAAGAAATAAGTACAAGACTATTCAGGGATCTAAATGAACTTAGAGAGAATGAGAATATTTTTCCGCTTATCATTGACGAAAGACTAAGTACACTATGTGAAACCCGTGCCTTAGAAATACATACATTCTGGAGTCATAAACGTCCCAATAGAACCTATGGAATTGATATGTTTTCTTCTATTGCAAAAGGGGAGAATCTCGCCACCACTACTTACTCAGAAGATGAGTTTAACGCGCTTAATCGTCCAGACATCGAGATGGCGGATCACATGTTTAAGAATTTGGTTGCCAGCCCCGGTCATCTTCGAAACATGATGCGAACTACATTTCACAAAGTGGGAATCGCTACATACGTCTATATAAATGAAATGTCCGCCTTTTCCATCTATTCTGCCTTTTTATTTTCTGACTAACAAAAGACCTTGCTTTCACTCCATGATTTTTCATGGTAATCAATTTGCGCATCTGAAATGCTCTTTTAGATACTCGTGCTTCCATCTCACCAATATTTCTAATTTTGTTTCGTTTCACAATGTCACTGATGTAGGTTTCTTTAAACAGATTATCTAAAAGTCTCATCTTCTGTTCTTCCGTTTCAGCCAATACTACAAGTGGAATACCACCATAGGTAATATACTCATTCTAACCTTCATATCGATTTCCATCATCTGTACTTCATCCAAAAGAAAATAATACTTTTCTTCATCTTTAAGTTGCTCCTTTGCCCATGGATAAAAGACCTTTGGATTGCGATACTTTATATGATCAAACAAATCAAATGCCCTTTCAATGATGTGATTTTTATCAACCCCACTCTCTAGCAAATGCCTTTTAAACAGCGTACATAGTAAATATGATTTTCCACATCTTCTAATTCCTGTTACTATTTTAATCAATCCATTATCCGTACGTTTTATCAACTGTTCCAGATAGTAATCTCTCTTAATCTCTTTCTCCATGTCAGCTACTCCTATAAGATATTTCGGTTAATTTTAACCAAAATATCTTATAGAGCACCTTCCATAAATCAGTGAAAAAGACATCTCGTCTGTATCAACCTGTTTTTTTAATTTATTTAAAAATTCTTTACGTCCAATAAACTTTGTTTTCATTCGGTCGCGTCCGAGTCGATTTTCTTCGAATTAAATCCATCTTGTTTCCGATCATATGTGCGACATATTGCCATGAAACAAAATGTCTATAAACATATCTGTCAAATAAATGCAATCATATATAGAGGTAATGTAATTATGCCATCTTCACTCACACCTATGTTGCCATCTACAAACTTATATCCATAAGAAATATCTTTATTATTCATCATAAGTGATTTTAGCGAATTTGCTCGTGTATTTCCGCTCTTGACCTCAATAGGAACCACCATTCCATCTTTTTGGATAATAACATCTATTTCTCTTTTCGTTGTCTCATTTTTATAGAAATATAACTGATACCCCTTCTTATAAAGGGCATCTGCTATTGCACATTCAAATACGCCCCCTTTTGAGTTTCCTGCTACGGTATTTTCTACAATATGCTGCTTTAACGAGAAGTCCTTCATCGCCATCAGTAGTGATAAATCTGTTGTATAAGCCCTAAAAAAGTCGTCTCTTGAATAATCATCTAAATCAAATCTAACATCTGTCACAAGCTTGCATAAATGTACCATATCTGCACGAAATAACCACTCAATACTCGAATAATATTTTTGTGCCCTGCCACCATGTTCAATTTCTTTATATTGAAATTTATGATTTTCTTTATCAAGCAACTGCTTTGCAAGAGAAAGGTAACATTTCTCTGCTTTTACTTTTTCTTCGGCTGTTGCATAATGCGCTATATCATACTGATATCCCTGTAAGAGACTCCTTTGTATCTTATCAACCTCTCTAAAATCTTTTGTATCTATATATTTCTGTACTGCTTCTGGCATGCCACCTATTGCAATATACTGTCTGTAATAATTCATCATTTGAGAATTAAATGCCTTAGGTATAATAGTCTTTGAATGCAGATAACTACTAAGATTCCCTATCATATCTTCGGAAATCCCCATTCCCCAAAGAAACTCTTCAAAATCTACCCCGTACATTCTCAGATAATCAACATACCCAACAGGATAAGAAGATGCACGTTTATAGTCTATTCCAAGAAGTGACCCTGATACAATAACATCATATCTGTTGTCTATTGCCCAAAACTTAAGTGATGTTATTACTTCCTGACACTCCTGAATCTCATCCAAAAAAATCAAAGTTTTACCTGGTATGATTTTCTTTTCAGGAAAACGGAAGCGCATAGCCATAACCATATTGTCTACCGTAAGATCTCCAGTAAAAATGTCAATTGCAGAAGGCATCTGTTTGAAATTTATTTCAACAAGTTCCTCATAGTTCTCTTCTGCAAATCGTTCAATTATATATGTTTTTCCTGTTTGTCTGGCTCCTTGGACAACAAGACATTTTTTATCCTTTGTACTAATCCAGTTTTTAATAAAAGCTGTCGCTTTTCTTTTCAGCATAAAGCACCTCGAATCAACAAAATTTGTTCCTATTAATGCGTCTAATCAACATTTAGGAATATCAAAATGTATTCTTCATCAACATTTTAGAATATTATATCATCATTTTAAGCATATGAAAAGCCCATTTAAAAAATAGACTGAAACCCTTCAAAGAATTCCAGTCTATCTCACATATATTATTAACCCATTTCTTCGATAATATACTTGCTTGGGGGTGCTGATAATCACCCCTGATTTATATTAACTTGAATCGACCTACAAGCCATTACAACCTTCAAAATGATTGTATAGGACACATTGTTTTGTATAAATAACATCCCTAATCTCAGAATACCATTTTGATAATAGTCCCTTCTTTCTAAACTCACTTAGGACTTAAACTGACTCCATAAGATTTTCATCTTGCTGGCATAATTTTCAAGAGTATGAAAAATTCCAAGTATGTACACATTATCAACAACAACCTTGTAAATAATCGTATAGTCCATTCCATGAACCTTGGCCTCATGATAATCCAAAGCCTTCATAAAAGGATCCTCACTTAGCCTAAACAATAATCAAAATTTTGTAGCACAATATTAGTCTGTCTCGTAGTGAACAACCACCACTCAATCAACTAATGTGACTACTTATTACCTCCTACTTTGGATGTCTTCTATAAACCCATGAACACCTACAAGCTTATCTATTTCTGTATCTATATATTCCTTTGCATCAAGGGTCATCTGGATATGTGACCGCCTACATTGGCAAAGGGACATATTTTTCACTTCCTCTTTATCAATAGTCGAGACATAGGTTTTTTTACCTAAAGCATCATATACCTGATCAAGTGGCATGCAATCCATCCTATTAAGATTCAGCAGCTCAATATCAACAATCTCGCAAAAGTAACGGTAATATGACATCCACGGATATTCTTTTACCCATTCTTGATGAATGCAGTTCTTGTTCTGATAGGCTTTTGCCCTTCCACGTCCTACTATTCTTGTAGTTGGTTTTCCTTTTTCGTCACTAGTCAAGGACACTATGTATAGCTGATCACCATCATGTATTCCTCTCGGTCTATTTCTGAAATTAATAATGAATTTATTTTCACCATCAAGTTCCACTTTTGACAAGGTGGGGACTTCATTTCCCGGTTGTCTGTCTTCAGATTTTCCTTCAAATTTAGCCCATATATTATGCTTGAAATCAGTCTTGCGTTTAGCCTCTCCATTCATTAATGAGAATACAGGGTCATACTCAACCACATTTATTTCTTCTTTTCTCCAATCATCGTCACTTTTAATTGTAGCACCCACACAAATTCTTTTAGCACCATACATTGACGTTGATGAAACACCACAGTCTTTCTGTCTTTTTCTATATGCTTCATCGTATTTTTGTTTGATATATGAAACGAGTTCCTTATTTACACAACCATCATGTGTGAAACAATAAGCTTCAAGTTCATCCAAAATGTTACCTGCCTTTATTACCACGCTCTCTTCGTCTGTAAAAACAGATAGCTCAAAGTTCTTGCTCAATCCTGCAAGTGTAAAGTTTGCTGACCCTATTGCCACTTTCTCTTCATCAAAGCTATACAGTTTTGCATGTAATCCTTGCAAAGCATAAACCTTTATTTTTGCATCAAGGAGCATCTCTAACGCCTCTAAACTATTCACCGAATCCAGAAGATCCTTAAGGTATATCCTTGTAATAAAAGAACACTCCAACTCTGGCTTTCTCTTTTTTAACTCACAGAGCATTTTTGCTGTTTTAACTGACATAAATGGAGAAACAATTCTTATGCTATTATCAGCCTCCGAAAAACATTCTTCTATTCTAGTCTTTAGGTTTTCTGAAATAATCTCAATCATGCCATGCCCCCCAAGTATAAATAATATAACCAATTCTACCACATTTCAGCAATTCCAAGCAATGGCAATTATATAACCGTAGGGAAATATCTTTACCTTCACCTTCTTCAACATATGGCACATTAACAATCAGCATGTCGTTATACTTAATTTTAAAGGTGTTAATTTCTCCAAAATCATTTTCGCTCTCATAGTATTTATTTAACTCTTTCGTATCAATTCCTAATCAATCAAGTATAACTTGCCTGCTAGTTTATTTAACATTTCTATGAACAATTTTTCAAAAAAGGGATATCAACTACAAGATTAGTAGTTGGTACCCCTCTTAATTTATTAACTTATTAACTAATGGTATGCATTTCTGGTATTGTTCAAAGCTCCAACACGATGACAATATTTGAAATAATATCCCAAAATTACAAACCAACTTATCTTGATTCTTTTTAAATATTTCCTCGATTTGCTCATATTTAGAATTTCTCAAAATATTAATTACATCATATTGATATACATTAGAAATACTATTTATAAGATTTCTCCACTTACTTATTCTATAGTCATATTCAATGTTGCTTAACATTTCCTTAGTTCTAATCATATATTCTTCAGCAATCTGATTATTCCAATTTGTATTGTCCAACATCAATCCATGATATTCGTCCAAATAATCCAAATAGCAAAATTTTTGCGCTCTATACTCAGTCCAAAGATAGAATCCCTTGTAGTCTTCATGCTTCATTAATTGATTAAAATCAAAGATTTCTATATACTTTCCAAATTTGATAAAATCATCAATATGTAACATTTCATGCATTATTGTTGAAGTTAATCTTCCTTCATTATATTTCTCTGTAGTTGTATTAATAAAAATGTACCATTTATCATTTATATTTCCAAAACAGTAAGCTGTTCCATTATAAAAAGATATATCATTAAAATGGTCAATTTTTTCATAATTAAAAAGTTGACAATACTTATCAACTTCAT
>Ga0209373_10001877_pt1 | contig 23017 bp, 21 predicted proteins | sample Higcelweek5metaG_FD_187173 | JGI IMG/M metagenome (GOLD analysis project Ga0209373, IMG submission 187173) | Freshwater pond sediment microbial communities from the University of Edinburgh, under environmental carbon perturbations - High... | ecosystem: Environmental > Aquatic > Freshwater >... | reverse complement strand
TATCGCTCCACGCACTTTTTGATATCATTCAATCACGGAAATAAGGTACAGGAAATGGCAATTCTTCAATACTCTGATATCGGTATCCGTGCGGTCGCCGCCTGCGTGCCTGAGAAAATTGTGCCCAATTCCAGCCTCAGCCCATTACTCCCTGCCGAAGAACTCGAAAAGACGATCAACCTTATTGGCATCCGCGAAAAACGCTACGCCGCGGCAGACGTTTGTGCTTCTGACCTTTGCTTTAAGGCCGCACAACAATTGATCTCCGACAACAACGTGGATATTTCGACAATCGATGCTCTGATTTTTTTAAGCCAAACGCCCGATTATCATCAGCCCGCAACAGCCCCCAGCCTTGCCCACCGTCTAGGACTTTCCTCCAGCACGCTTTCGTTTGACGTAAATCTCGCCTGTTCAGGCTATGTGTATGGGCTCTCCATCGCTTACGCCTTTGCCGCCAATTTAGGCGTGCGAAAAGTGCTGTTCCTTACTGGCGAAACCATGTCCAAAACGATTTCGCAAAAAGATAAAGTCACGGCACCTTTATTTGGCGATGCAGGCTCGGCAACCCTTGTGGAAAAAGGCGATTTTGGAGAGACCACGTTTTCCCTCAATTCCGATGGGAGTCGCGCCGAAATTCTGAACATGCCCTACGGTGGGTATCGTCATCCGAGTAGCCCCGAGGGCTTCGCGGAAACCACAGATGGTGAAGGCAACACACGCACGGGCGAACATCTAAAAATGGATGGCATGGATGTGTTCAATTTTGGCATACGCGCCGTGCCCGGCGACATTCAGAAGCTCCTCAAGCATCTCGGCAAAACGGTAGATGATATGGATATTCTGTTGTATCACCAGGCGAACAAATTCATGACCGACTTCTTTACGAAGCACCTCAAATTTGATACCGCCAAAACGCCCTATTCCTTAGACCGCTTTGGAAACACCAGTTCCGCATCCATTCCGCTCACAATCGTTTCCGAAATGGCAGACCCTGCGCGCTACCCGAAACGCGATCATGTGATGATGACAGGCTTTGGCGCAGGCCTTTCCTGGGGCTCCGTTTTCACCAGCCTCAGCGCTTGCAGAATTTCAAAACTGGTGGAGTATTAAATGCAATACGTTTTTAGAAATACCACACTGGAAGGCATTTTAGGCATGAATGGCATTCGCTATTCGGGCTACGATGATATTGCGATTCCCTCCAGTGAAGTTGATTCTTACGTTTGGTTTTATCAGGTGCCCATCAAGACAAACAGCGTAGAACTCGCCTTGGAACTGCATTCCTATTTTGCAAAATTGCAACTCGTTTACAGACAAATTTCGCAAGAGGTTCCTTTTTTCATTTTTACTCTGATTCCCCTGTTTTCCTTTAAGGTAAAAGACAGCGACACTTCCATTGAAACAGCCTGCAACGAATTCAACAAAAACATCATAGAGTTTGCAGCCGTGCACCCGAATATCAAAATCATTGATTTCCGCGAATTTACGAACCGCTACAAACAAAGCGAAATTCTGGATTGGAAGTATTACTTTATCTCCAAAATGCAGGTGAATCCCAAACTCGCCAAAGAATTCCGTGAATGGTTTGCTCAAAAAGGGGACGCCATCGTGGGGCGACGCAAAAAATGTCTGGTCCTTGACTTAGACAACACCCTTTGGGGAGGCATCCTCGGCGAAGACGGCATGCAAGGCATTCAAATCGGCGGGGACTACCCCGGCAATGCCTTCAGCCTTTTTCAGGAACAACTTTTAGAACTTAGCAAAACAGGGGTAATTCTCACCCTTTGCAGCAAAAACAATGAAAGCGATGTTTTAGAAGCCCTAGAAAAAAATCCTTTTTTGTCGTTACACAAAGAGCATTTTGCCGCCTACCGCATCAACTGGGAAAACAAAGCGGAAAATATCAAAGCCCTCGCACAAGAACTCAATCTGGGATTGGACAGTTTTGTTTTTGTGGATGACAACCCCAGCGAACGCGAACTCATCAGACAAATGCTCCCGGAAGTCTCCGTACCGGAATTTCCAACAAAGCCCTACTTGCTACCCGCTTTTTGCGTTGAGCTCACCCGTCGCTACTTTGCGACTTACACCGCGACGAAAGAAGACGCCGTTCGAACCCTCCAATACCAGGCAAATGCGGAGCGTAACGCCGCTCAAACCCAATTCACAAAATTTGAAGATTACCTCAAAAGTCTCGAGATTCGCACCGACATTCGGGAAGCGGATGCATTCAGCCTCCCCCGCATCGCCCAAATGGCCCAAAAGACCAATCAGTTCAACCTCACCACAAAACGCTATAGCGAAACGGACCTCCAGAATCTGCTTACAGAGGGGGCACACATTTACACTCTCAGCGTCCAGGATAAATTCGGCGACAGTGGCATGACTGGCGCCATAATCATCACATTCCCAGTCCCTAAAACAGCCCACATCAATTCGTTTTTTTTAAGCTGCCGCATCCTCGGAAAAAAAATTGAATATACGTTTTTACAAGAAGTACTGAAACAGCTGCAAGAGAATGGCATCCAAACCATCACCGCCGAGTACCGTCCCACTGCCAGAAATGAAGTGGTGAAGGAGTTCTATGAATCGGCGGGATTCGCTGTGGTTTCGGAGTCAGAAGATGGTAAAGAATACCGGATGGAGTTAAAGGATATTAAAGGGTACCGCTAAAGTCTGTTAGCACAGAAAAAGAAACAAAAATGATTCAAACTGAAAATCAAATCACTCATAAATTAACGACAAAAAAATTTATTCAAGAATAGGGAACTTATATATTTTACTGCGCAAATTTGGAAAATAGGGAAAAATGGTGAATTTCAAAAGTCTTAGAGGCTTATGTTGCTTAGCCTGAGATCTTAAGTATATAATTCCCAAAAATAGCGATGGAAATTGCAAAAATTCACATATTTTGCTTACTGTCGATTTTTACGCATTTTTCGGAAATAGATTCAAAGTATGAAAGCACAACTCCTCGACCTATTCAAACGTATTCTTGAAACCACAGCCATTGATGAAACCGTGTCGCAGGCCAATTGTGAAAAATGGAATTCCATTCGTCACTTGAACTTGATTGTGGAAATCGAGACGGAATTCGATATTTCTTTTGAGCCCGAAGAAATGGCTGAGATGAAAGATTTCGCGACCGTGCTGAAGTTGGTGGAAGGGAAGAAAGGATAAAAAGATGGAAATTGTGGATTATGAGAAATACAATATTAAATGTAGTTATGGACTTGAAAATTTAAAGAGGCTCCAAGATACGCTTTTTGAAATGCTTGTTTGGCTTGACGATATTTTCAAAGAAAACAATGTCACTTATTTTTTAATGTATGGGACACTTTTAGGAGCGGTACGACATCAGAATTTCATCCCATGGGATGATGATCTAGACATCTGCATCATGAAAGAGGATTACGAAAAAGCGACAAGACTAATTCTTGAAAATCTGCCACAAAAATATGCATTGGAAAGTAAGGAAACGGATCCTAATTATTATTCTTTGAATTTTAACAAACTAATCTATACTCCATCCAAAACGCATAATGAAGTTTATCGTACTTTAAATAATTTTAAATGGCAGGGAATTGCCTTAGATCTTTTTCGTTGCTGGGAAGATCGACGTAGCGTTTTTTCCACTACGCAGAAAAGATATTTCAACGAACTCATCAACACTCGTTATGCGATAAAAACAGGAAAATGGTCTACTAAAGTCATATCTTTTTTGTCCTTATTTTATAAAACACCGCTGGTTATTGGAAGTTATTTATTGGATAAAATCGCCCCCAAGAAAGAGGCCTACACAACCGACCCCACAGATCAGACCGTCCCCCTATGGAGAGATGAACTTTTCCCATTGCAAACAGTTCTATTCAACGGCAGAACATTTCATGCTCCGGCAAAATATGATGCATTCATGCATCGTCATTTTGGTGATTACATGCAAATCCCTGATAGGGAGCATCGTTTAACTCATTACGATAAAGTAAGTTTTGTAGATGAATGACCCCTATTCGTTTTTTTACGGCATCGTTTCCCGGATAATAGTGGTACTGATGCCTTCCGTTCTTGGTAAATAAAGAACCTCGCAGAACGCTTTCAGAAAATCAAATTGGCAAAGCCAGTCATCCCCCATCACAAACAAATCGCATTGATACTTTCGAACGTCTTCAATTTTCTGTTCCCAATTATTTTCGGGAATTACCTGATTGACAATTCTTAAAGCAGCCACAATCCGCGCTCTTTCTGAATAAGGAATAACAGTCCGTTTTCCTTTAGATGCATTAAAACATCACTCGACACCCCGACAACAACTTCATCAGCAAGTTCACTAATTCGTTCCAGAAGGTTCAAATGCCCTATATGAAACAGATTGAATGTACCATAAGTAATTGCGCGTTTATACTTTTTCATAGGTTAAAAATACACAATAATCCGTTTAATTTCATTGATTTCAATAAATTCTCACATTCATCCTAGAAATAAACATAATTTTATCCTGTGCCTAAAATAAGCATCATCGTCCCTGTTTATAAGATTGCGGAGAGTTATCTTCGTCAATGCATCGAAAGCCTCATGAAGCAATCACTTCATGAAATTGAAATCATTCTAGTCGATGATGATTCACCAGATCACTGCCCAGAGATTTGCGATGAATATGCAAAAAAAGATTTTAGAATTAATGTAATTCATCAAAAGAACGAAGGTGTTTCTGTAGCAAGGAACGCAGCTATAAATATAGCTCATGGAGAATATGTTGCATTCGTCGATGGTGATGATTGGTGTGAGTTAGATATGTGCGAAAAACTTTATGCGTATGCTAAAGAAAATAGCAGCGATATAGTAATTTCTTCATACACCAGAGAACGAAAAGGACATCATTCCTTTCATATATGGGAAAGGGACATCCCTTTTTTATCTCAGGAACAACACGAATGGGTAATGGAGACCTCAATTTTTCCTCAAAGCATTCAAGCGCCAACCGCTATTATTTTTTGGAGCGTTTGGTCAAAACTTTATAGGCTGGATTTTATTCGCCAGAATCAATTATACTTTTTCAACGGAATAGATGTCTTTGAAGATGATTTATTCAATGTGAGCGCCTATATTAAGGCTACATCTATTGCCTACCTCCATCAACCTTATTATCATTATCGAATCAACCATAGCAATACAGCCATGGTTAAATATCACACAAATTTTCGCGAACAGCAGGAGCAACTGATTCAATTATTAAACGCATTAATTCAAGAATCCAGTGTAGCTGAAAAATTATATCCTTTAGTTCAGGCAAGATGTATTCACACTATTCTGCATCTATTGCCCCAATATTTTTTTCACCCCCAACGAAATAAGTCATTCCACCAAACGATTGTTGAACTTCGCCATTTTTTAGAATCCAATTTTGTTAAAAAATATTTAGAAGCTTATGATTCTCGCTATTTTTCGATTGCAGAAAAAGCGGCTATATATATCTGTAAAAAGAAATATGTTTTCCTCTTATACCTTATCTCAATGAAATGGACAATGCAACGCAAATTGGGACTATGGAGAACATGAAAATAAAAAAGAAAATTTTATTCGTCACGCACTCGCTTATTACTGGTGGAGTTGAAAAGGCGTTACTCAACTTATTAAAAAGTTTACAAGATGACACAGTAGAGGTTCATCTTCTTTTTTACAGACTTTCAGGCAATTTTAAGGACGAATTTCTCAGAGAAATGCCTCCACAAATTGTCATTCATGAAATTCCTAATAGTTATAGTTTTTTGACCAATCTTTTTTGCTGGTTTCATCTCAAGTTACTAAGCCTATTTAATGGAAAAGAAATCTTTTTGGCGACACTCTTTAAAAAATTATATTATGCAAGAACTACCCCCCTGAATATTCCGAACGACATTGACCTAGCCATTTGTTATCATTCTTTCTTTATACATCTCAACTACACCGTTGCAGAAATCATCAATGCGAAAAGAAAAGTCTTATGGCATCATGTCGATATCGCAAAGCCGCTTATTATATCAAGCTCTTACTTGTCTGCTTATGATAAAATTTTTACGGTTTCTCAAGCGGCGGCAGATATTATTTGTAAAAAAATTCCCCAAATATCCAAAAAAGTTGAAGTTTTCTACAACCTTTTTGATCACCACAAAATAGTCGCTCTTTCCCTTGATCAACCTATAGACAATCGATTTTTCGGACCATTTAAAATTGTAACTGTAGGCAGACTTTCGGCTCAAAAAGGATATGATCTCGCAATCAAAACAGCCTATTTATTAAAATCTCAAGGAATTCAGTTTAAATGGTTTGCAATTGGTGAAGGGGAAAAACGAAAAGCTTTAGAACACCAAATCAAAAAAGCAAAATTAGTCCATGAATTTATTTTATTAGGAAATCAAGCCAATCCTTATCCCTATATTAAGAATGCCGATATCTATGTTCAGCCTTCTCTTTACGAAGGCTATTGCCTCACCATTGCCGAAGCCCGATTAATAAAAGTACCTATTGTCGCAAGAAATTTGGCTTGCATTGAAGAACAATTTAAAGGCGATGGAATCGATGCCCTTTTTGCTGAATTCAAACCTGAAGACTTCGCTGAAAAAATAAAGTATTTAATCAAAAATACCTCTATTAGAAAGCAACTCGTATCAAACCTAGCAACACCAAAGAATTATCATTCTGAATTAGGGAAACTATATAATTTATTAGACGAATAGATTATACTTGATCACAGACCGTTATTTAGAAGAAAGTAGTTCATTGATTATATTATTCGCAACCGTTTGATTATTGGGCGGTAAAAGATTTTCTTCGAAAAATTTGGTTCGTGATTTTTGCAAGGGATCAATACCACACAAAACTACATCATCAATAAAATGCAGAATATCGGTTGTACTATACGCATGATAATGAGCTTCAAATGCGGATGTGCCTAAATGGTCCATTTTTTTAGAATAACCCCCATTATCTAAATACAAAACAGGTTTTTTCGTATAATGATATTCAACCATAAATGAGCCACAGTCATGAATCAAGGCATCTGATGTTTTAAACAAATCAACATAACTTGATTCAACCAACATCGTATTTTCCATGAAATTCCATTGAGCATAATAGGCTTCTATTTTTTCTTTTCCCCAATTCGAATGATCATATAGTTTTGCTTTAAGGGCCGGATGAGGTTTAAAGGCAATCTGAATTTTATCTCGATACTTATGAGCCAAATCCAACATAAAATCACAATATTGAAGAAATGTTGAATAATTGGTCATTCCATTGTCAAAAATAGAATGATGTGGAGCCCAAACAATCCTTTTTAATTGAGAATTCTTTTTCCACGGATCAATATTAATAGACGTACTTAAAAAAGAATCTGCTAATAAGTATCCCGTTACACGCACATTTGCACCATGATTATAGGCCATTTTTTGTGCAATTTCTTTATAATAATTCGAAAAATAGAACACTCGCCAAGCAAGGTTCTGTATCATTGTATTGTAACTTGCCTCATGGATAATCGTATTGAAATAGTAAGGATGATAACAAATTTTCGCATGCTTCAAATATTTTATCGGTAAATCTCCTGACCACCACCCAGAATAGGGTTGCGTATAAAAAGCAAAATCAGGGTTTATTTTTCTAATCTCATCTTCTACCGAATAATTTGTGCTAAGAGGATTAATGACATCATATTGTTTTTCTTTGAAAAAAAGAAACTGTTGTTGAAGTTTTTCTTGACATACCTCTTTCGTCCAATATTCGGTTGTGATCGGAACGATAATAGGCTTAAATCGCGGATGTTTTTTCATAGCCACATATAGACTATCGTATTTCCAATAATCTATAGATAACGTAAAAAAAGCCACTTTATAAACTGTTCTTTTGGGACGTAAAAGAAGTAAAATATTCAAATAAATTTTAAGTAAAAAATAATAGGGTTTCACTATCTTTCTTATCATACTAATTCACTTTTTATTTTCAAATATTAAACGTTTCAATTCTTGCATAGCATCCAATTCAAGTACATAGGCAACTAAGCAATAAAAAACTAGGCCAAAAGGGATGCCTATTACTATTTGCAAAATAGGCTTTGTTATAAATAAAGATCCGAATAACACAATTATCCCCATCGTTATTGACAAAATTAGATAAGGAAAAACGTCCTTTATCTGTTTATAATAAGGCAGATCGATCAATTTTCCTGTATAATAAGTATTAAGAAAAACAGCGACACATGAGTAGCAAATTTGTCCAATGCAAATCGCTTTAAGACCAAAAAACGCCGAAATAATTAAAATGGTAATGGCGAGCGTCTTTTTAATAATTTCCAATTTTAGTACTAAATCAGAGCGTCCTTTAACATACAGGAGATTAATATTTATTGAACAAAGCGGATCCCACATTGCAGCGAAACATAGTAGTTGCAAAAGAATAATGGTAGGTCTCCAAACATCACCTAGTAAAAGATGAATAATAGGCGGGGCTAACGCGGCTAACCCTGTCATCATCGGGAAAAATACAAAACAAGCTAGTTTGATGTACTTTCTATAGATTTTTGAAAGACGCTCTAAATCATTTTGTATTTCACTTAAAATTGGAAAAGTGACACGAGAGATTATTCCAGAAGCATTCGTGGCAGCAAGAACCGAAAATTGGTTTGCTCTTGTATAATATCCCAAACTAGTTGCATTAAATATTTTTCCAATAACCAATGAATGTGAATTGGAATAAATTGTATGAATAATGCTTGCCATTAATAATTTTGAGCCAAAAGAAAAAAGTGTATGAAAGGATTCTTTTGAAAATGAAAATTTGGGAATCCAACGAACAAGTATATACAAGAAAACAGTTGTAAAAACGGAGTTTAAAATACTTTGATACACTAAAGCCCATACACCACAACCTTCATAAGCACACACAATTGCAATGATTCCCGAAAGCACTGTAGACGGAAATGATGCTTTGGCTTGTGTTTTAAAATCAACGGCAATGACTAATTTTGTTTTGTGTACGGCACACAAAGCATTTATAATTAAAGTCGTAGCAATTGCTCGTGTAATGGAAGTTAATTCACTGATACCATAAAACTTCGCTATGTGAGGGGCAAAGACAAAAAGAAGGACAAAAAAGAAAACACTAATAAATAAATTTACCCAGAAACTAGTGGAAAAATCGGCATCTGTTCGATTCTGTTTTTGGATGAGTGCGCTAGAAAAACCACTGTCAATAAAAACTTGGGAAAAAGCAATGAATATTGCAAGCATTCCAACAAGTCCAAAATCTGATGGGGACAACATCCGAGCTAAAATGATCGCAATAACAAAATTGATTCCTTGAAAAGAAAATTTTTCAATGGAACTCCAGACCACACCTGAAATAGATTGCTGTTTTAATGATTTTTTCATTTTTTCTGAATCATCTGAATATCTACCCCTAGAGCACGGAGTATGAGTGTCTTTTTGACCATTCGCTTATTATTTTCAAAACCTACAAACATCGTTACCATTCCTATTCGTGGAATATAACTTATCTATTCCTTTTAATATTAGGCCGACTAAAATGAAATAGGCCCAAAAGTTATGGACAACATTTATTATTTTATGGAACTTATTATTACCGGGAGTTTTATGAACAACATTTTTTCATTGTTAGGGGCTATTCTTATTTTTGCGGGCGCGAGTTTTGCGCAAAACAATCAAGAACGAATTGAAGTTGAAGAACACCTGTTTTCTGATAATTATCTAATCAATGGGAATCCCGTTCCTTGGAACGACGTTGAGAAAAGGCTCGCCCAAAATCCAACGGCAGAAGAAGAATGTAATTCAGCGGGAAACTATAAAATAGGGGCGATTGCGTTTACGGCTATCGGTGGGATTGCCGTTGGTTTTGGTGTTTCTCAGCTAATCATCGGTTCCATAACACCAGGCGAAACCAGTACCATGGGGGCAACGACCCTACTTCCCCTAGGAGGCGGTCTGGCCATTCTTGGCCTCGCGCTGAAATTTTTCTCCATTTCAAATCAAACTTATCGTTCTGCGATTGACACTTATAATAATGAAAATGAAGAGACTCCATTTACAATGGAATTAGTACCCACTGGTCAAGGGATTGCGGTCGCTTTCAAATTCTGAAAACGCCCATTGAGTGCTGGAAACTATAGTAACGATCTAATTTCAAAGATCGCAACATTATCCAAAGGCCTTCAATTATTCCAGTAACGTTCAAAAGCTTAAAAGATATTGTTTCTAGATTTTTACACAGCAAAAGTATCCCTAAGGAAATTCATATGCTTTTTATAAAACCACGTTTGATAATCCATTCACTCTTGTTCATAGCTCTTCTTGCAGGCATTGCTGGAGCTACCATCACAGTCAATGCAACAATCAGTACCTATGCCGCTTTTGCTTCACAAAATGCAGGAGCAACACCCGGGTTGCTTATTTTCATGGAATCCAGCAGCAACGACTATAACTATGCTGGAGGCGTGCAATGGGTCACTATAAATCAAAATAAAACATACACATTTACCTTGCCTTCAGCAGGATATTACTGGACTGGCTTTAACAACAATAATGCATCCCAAGCCTCAAGTTGTACCGTGTCAGGGCTTAATAGCATCACGGGATCAGGGACTTATATTGCTGACGGAGCAACGGTCACTATGACCATTACCTGCACAGAGCCAGACGTGACGCCTCCTGTCATTTCTAGCGCGGTGGTAAATTCCGCTGGCACCACCTTGACGTTGACCTATAATGAAAGTGTAGAATCCAGTTACGCGGCGGCTTCTGGATTTATTATCACGGCGGGTGGTTCTGCCGTCAGTGTAACTAATGTGGCATACAGCGGAAGCACTGTAGTGTTGACCCTAGGCCGTACTATTGGGAAAAGTCAAACTGTGACAGTGAGTTTCGATAATAGTTATGAGGAATTGGTTGACAACACTTATAACGCAGCGGCATCACTCTCCAATTATGCGGTGACCAATAATTCAACAGTAATTGTTCTAACATCGCAGACGATTACCTTCGCCAATCCAGGCGATCAGAACTTCGGGACAACGCCCACACTCTCGGCGAGTTCTACTTCTGCTCTCACGGTGGCGTTCACCTCTAGCACCACAAACGTGTGCACAATCACTACTGCTGGCGCGCTGACGTTCCTTACCACAGGCACTTGCACGATCAACGCAGACCAAGCGGGCAATAGCACCTATGCCGCTGCGACAACGGTGAGCCGATCCTTCACGGTGAATGCAGTGGCTCCTGGGGCTCCGACCATCGGTACTGCGACAGCGGGCGATGCTCAAGCGACAATTTCATTCACCGCTCCTGCGAGCAACGGCGGCGCCGCAATCACAAGTTACACGATGACTTCGAATCCAGGAAACCTCACCGCCTCAGGTTCCGCAAGCCCCTTGACGGTGACCGGGCTCACCAACGGAACGTCCTACACTTTCACGGTGACAGCCACCAACAGCATAGGCACAAGTGTCGCTTCCGAAGCCTCCAATGCGGTCACACCGAAGGGTGCGCAGACGATTACCTTCGCAGCCTTTACCGATGTAACTTACGGTGACGCCGATTTTGCTCCAGATGCGGAAGCTTCTTCTGGCCTTTCTCTTTCCTTTACAAGCGATAATGAAAGTGTGGCAAAAATTACAGATGCGGGTCTTGTGCAAATTATAGGTGCAGGCAATGCGACAATCACCGCATCCCAAGTCGGCAATAGTGCTTATGAAACTGCGACAACGGTGTCTCATGATTTGACGGTAGTGAAAGCGCCGCTCACGATTAGCGTTCAGAATGACACTATTTCTGAAGGTGACTCAGATCCAATCTTCCAATTTACTTTCGATGGATTTGTGAATGGAGATGAGGCTTCTGACCTCACGGATCTTACGGCAACACGTGATCCTGGCACCACCGCTGGAAATTACACGATCACTCCGAGTGCTTCATCAACAAACTATGACCTTGATTTTGTCAACGGGACTCTGATAATTCTTGAAGGTACGACGTCTATTTTGACTCTTGGTTTGCCCAACATGTCCGTGCGCCCAGTGCAGGGTGGTTTATCATTAACGGGATTACGAGGCAACCTCGAAATATTCACTCTCAGGGGTGAGCATGTGCAGAGCCTTCAAGTAAATCGTGATGGGGTCTACGCGGTGAATCTTAAAGCGGGCAGTTATGTGCTCCGTTTGGGACCATGGACGTGGACCCTCTCGTCCAGCCTCGATCACTAAAAAACAGAAATGTTATTTTATACAAAAAGGTTTCCTCTTGGAGAGGGAGCCTTTTTTGATTACTCCGCTCTAAACTTGTAAATCCTCACCCCATCCACAATTTTCACCAAGTCCACACTGACGCTATCGTAATAGTGCCGCATCAAAAAATCTTTTAATTTACCATCTTCAACCGCAGTTTGTCCCACGACATAGACGTTATCTTTAATGAGTTCTTTGAGTGGATTCTTGATGCCGCGTTCAGCAAGACTTTGTTTAACATCCGGCCAATAAACGGTCCAATGGCCCAAAAATATCAGATTTTTGAAATATCCCACAGGAACCGCCTGATAAGGGCTAAACCAGCAGTACTGAGGGCGTATCATGTCCAAGAGAGAAAGCATGTATAAATTTTCAGGATGACTTTCGAGTTCTTTTTTGAGTTCGCTGTAACAACCATATTTGTGTGGACGACTTTCATAACGCGCGAGATTGTATTCGTGGGAAAAAAAGATTTCAGAATTTATTTCTGACTTATCTTGTTCTGTACATTCCGTAGTCCTTTGCGCGAAAAAATCTGCTGGTATATAAATCGAAAATTTGAAGGCCGCGAGTACAAATATTAAGAGTATTGTATATGTTTTGTGCCAACGAAATCGCATAATGGGTTTTAAATACCAAAGTGCCACGCACGCACTTCCAAGCCAGATTCCAAATTCCAGTCGATATAAAAGGCGTCCTAAAAACATGAGATATACGTAGAGGCTTATCGCTAATAGAAACGCCATAAGCGTAGGCCAAAGAGCCCGCCGATGGGTGACTGCGACCCCCAATAATAAGATAATAAAAGCCCAAAAAATAGGGTATCCGCTCACCATAGCCGGGCGATTACTGGCGAGAATAAATTTTATTCTTTGCGTTTTGGAGTATGTATTTACTTGAGCCGCACGTTGTAATATCTGGATTTTTTGAAGTGAATAAACATCAGGATCATAAAAAATCCAATTTTTAAATAGATTATAGTCTTCTTTACTAAAGCCCGCTTCTTCTATATCATCGAAAAAATCAGTGGCGTTACTCCGAGAATAATCCATGATTGCCGCGCGAGTCCCGTTGTACTGAGAATAGTAGGGGTATCCCTCTTCTGACATTGCCTGTTGGTGAATTTTTCCGCATCCCAGTATGGCAAGGGCAATAATGACCGCCGTTATCCATAAGCGACGTTCGCCTTTCAGTAAGTCTCGAATCCCTGTGTATTTTTTGTAAACCCAAAAATCAGACAAATAAATGAGAGCCATGAATGGAAACGCTTGTTGAAAGGCTTCAAAGCGAATCCAGGATCCGCAGAGCATCAACAATCCTCCACTGACCAAAAATGCCCAGTGTCGTTTTTCTTTAGATGCCCACAGTAAAATAAAGAAACCCGAGAGCGTTAAAAAAACGGCACTTTTAGTCCACTGATAAACGATGTACAAGTCATCGCTAAAAAAGGCCACAAAAAATAAACTCACCGCAAAACCAAAAGATCGTCCTAACCTTTGTAATAGGACATACGTGACCCCCGTCAAGGCACAAAAAAAGAGCCCTATTTGAATCACCAAAAACCAACTCACCGTGGGAAAAATCAAGTAGAGTGGTTTTATTAAAAAGCCGAAAATAAAATTAACAAAATGAATTTTCGCATTGGGGGCGTTACCATAAGCCCCGGAAAGCATGGATGCCAAATAAAAATCATCGGATTCTTCAAACTTGATTTCACAAAAACAAAGTGCGAGTGCCAAGAATGCCAAATTTAACGCTATCGCAAGCACAGCGTTTGATTTTAAGAGTGGCGATAGTTTCTGTCCCATACTCTCTCATTATAGCTATTTTATAGCCTATGGGTATCCTTAAAAATTTTGGGCTCTACATCGTTGCAAGCATTGCGGCAACCGTCCTCCCCTATCTTGCGATCCAATATTGGAGCGGCATCGCCTACCGCGGCTTTATGAGTTTCGATATTCTCGTTTTGTCCATTCTGTTTGTGGCTTTCCGCTATCGTCAGGGAAAACTTCGTTTGGCTCTTATGAGTTTTTGTTTTTTGGGGGGAATTCTATCTCTCGGATGGGATTGGGAAAACTTGTATCAAGAATCTTTTGATTTCGCCTATTGGGTGGAGTGTTTCAGAGAATCATGGAAAGGAATTTTCGTACTCATCCTTGCATTTCTTTTGCAAATTGGTAGCTGTACATTCGTTGTGTCCCGCGCCAAACCAGTTGGGGCTACCCCAGCCATTCTTTTTATTCTCGGACTTGTCATTGTGCATAACGTCATGTACGCCATCAATTCCACCGTTCCTATCTTGGAATTCCCCGCCCTCGAACAATTAAACGCTTATTCCAAAAATCAGTTCAACGATACACGAAACAAATTATCTGAAGCAACCCTAACGGCTTTTCCTGACAATAAAAGTCAGGCGGTATCACTGAAGTATTTGGATGCCACCCGTACCAATGTGATTATTCTTTTGGAATCCTGGGGCGTTCCTATCAATGTTCAGCGTATGCAAAGTGAGTTTGCCGTTTTTAATACACTACCTCACGTTTATTCCGGGCTTCAAAAAAATGACAGCTCTAGGACCCGTTTTGCAGAGCGCACCAGTTTTGGAAATGCGATAAACGCACTCCGTGTTCATGGGTTTGAATCCATCTATCTTTTGGGTGGTTCCGATTCGCTGTATGAGCGTTTTCGTTACATTCCCGCCATGGGGTTTCAAAAAATACTTTTTGGAAAAGATTTGAACGGGGATTCTTGCCCCTATGCGCAACCGGGTATTTGCGATAAAGATATTGCAACAAAAATTGATTCCCTGTTAAGCGAGGGGCCTCTGGATTCCACCTCCCTAACCCGCAAAATGATCGCTTGGACGACTCTTGCGACCCATTTCCCGATGAAGGATTCCGCTACCTATTATCGTTCTTTGCAACAAACGCAGAGTTTAATTGTTGATCTTGCAAAAAAGCATCCCGAGGTGCGTTTCATTGTGCTGGGAGATCATGAGCCGCTACTTTGCCCCAAAGCGTTTCGGACAGCATTTTACCAAAAATGGGTTCCCTTTGTCGTATTGAACTAGAATTCTTTTCTGGAAATTATTTTTTCATCGGTGATGCAACGGATCAACATTTTAAAGTTTTTCTTGAACAAAGAGAATTAACGCCCTCCAACTAGGTATTCCCCGACAGTAGCCTCACAAAGTTACCTCTTTTACAATTCTTTACATTGCTAGTTTCCTTGATTTTGCTCACCTAACATGCAAAAGGAAGCCTATACTTTTATTGTAACGTTCTCTTTTTTGTCAAATTGGGTATATTTCGCTCATTCATTTCCCCTTAAGGAGTTTTCATGAAACAGAAGTTTATTGCAGTTTTTGTCGCTTTGGCATTTGTCGGTTTTGGTTGGGCGGCTCCCAAACACACGGCAAAGGTACCTGCCCCAGCAGAGGAAGAAGAAGTTGCGGAAGATGAAGATGCGACCGCAGTAGAGGACACAGAAGAAGAAGTAGAAGAAGATACAGAGGATGCGGACGAAGAAGAAGTCGTCGCTCCAGCTCCCAAAAAAGTTAAAAACGCCAAGAAAAAAGCGGCGGAAGACCCGGCTTACTTCTTGGGATTTGGTACTGACCTATTAGGCGAAAACTTCGGCTATTGGCGCGCCACCCTTAACGTGACCGCTGATGTTTCCATCTATATTCTTTTGAACTATGCAACCTCCTCTACAACCACAGAAATTGCGGGCGTGTCTAATACTACCGATGCCACTTCCTATGGTGTTGGTGCTGGCGTTTCCTATGGCTTTGCAACCCCTATTCTCCCGACTTACGCAGGTTTAGCGCTGGTCTACAATGGACATAGCAATAGCACCGAAGATGATTATATGGGGCTTGATTTCCAGATTTTTGGGGGTATCAAAGCATCACCTGTGAAGGGTTTTGAAATTGCCGCACAACCGGGTTTTGATATTAAATATACAAGCTACACCCCGGATGCTGGCGTCACTACAATTTCAAATACAACATTTAGTCTCGCTACTCGCGTATACCTCACCTGGTTTATTTTCTAATCTGTCATTTTGCTTAAAGAAAGCTGTCGGATTTCCGGCAGCTTTTTGTTTTTTTACAACTGTTTTTAGTAATATATAGGCCATGGAGAAATATGAGATTCCCCCATCAGCCATTTTGATAGGGAACGGGGTCATGGGAAAACGACACTTAGCGAGGTTACAAAATCACAATCTCGTTTTTAATGCCGTACTTGATAGTGAAACCGAACTTCGAGAATTTTGGGAAGCCGAGGGTCACAATATATCCCCGGGCGTTGCTATAATCGCAAGTCCTGCAACCACGCATTTCACCTACGCCCACTTTTTTTTGGACCAGGGGTGGTCTGTTTTTGTGGAAAAACCACTTGCCACTTGTAGTGAAGAAGCAAAAATACTTGTCACAAAAGCCCGAACCCACGATCTCCCGCTTTTTGTGGGCCACAGTGAAAGATATCATCCAGCACTCGCCCATTTTCCCTCACAATTTCGGGAAATTTTTGTAGCTGGTCGCGTCACACACATGGAAACTCACCGAGAAAATCTTTTCTCAGAGCGCGCGCACGATGTAAACGTCACTTTTGACATTTTGGTGCACGACTTGGATTTGATTTTTTACACCCTAGGGAGCACCATTGCCCCCACGGTGAAAGTCATGAATGCCCATGCCGATTTTGACTCCGTCTCGGCAGAACTTTCTTTTGCAAATGGCGTTACCGCCTCCCTTTATGCAAATCGTAACGCAACCCACACAGAACGAACCATTGCCGCTATTGGCCCCAATACTGTTTTGAAAGTAGATTTAGCACAAAATAATTTATTCCCCAACGACGCTCTCGAAAGAGAATACGAGGCACTTTTTGCCACCCTGCAAAACGCCAAACATAATAGAGAGGCTCTCCAGAGTGCTTTGCTCGCGGTGCAAACTGCCGAGACAATTAATTCATTATGTTGAGAGTCGCAATGTTTCCTCCTAATGCTGGGTTGCAGCAGATACACCTATACAAGAAATCTAAGCCTTTCAGAAGGTTCTTTTGAGGTCACGCGGCCACCGATCATTGATGGGGTCAAAAAAGAGCTAACCACCTTTAATAACAACGAGATCAGCGCCGATATTTCTTTCGGCAAAAATCAATCAATACCCCTAAATAGCATAGAGCAAAACGATTCAACAATTGCCAATATTGAGTATGATCTGACCTTATTTACTTTTGGTCTTCAATACAAAAGATTGCAAAAATTTAGAAACCACCTCATGGTAGGGGGAGGAGGAGGGCTTATGCCATATCCTTATGTTTTTGCAATCGGAGGGATCAACACCAAACATTTTGAATTTGGTATTAATGCTCATCTGGGAGTGGGATATGGAGAAGTGAACTATGCAGGCACCGCCCATTGGGAAAAGGAACGCGGAATTTTAAATTGGGATGTCTATAATGATTTTGACAATGAAGCGGGAGACACCACATTCACAGCAAAAGATGATTTTTTTCATTTCTACATAGGGGCGGGCTTTTTCACCAGTATCTATGTCTTTAACTTCGCACTGAGTTATTCTGGGACCATTGTAGAACCCGAATTCTATAACTATCAACTCCCAGCACCCCATACCTTTCATGGAAGCAACGAATATACCATCGACATCCCATTCCCCTACCTGTACATGCATAACATAGGAATCAGCCGCACCATCCAGGATAAATATCAAATAGAATTCTGTGTTCTCCATATTGTCGGGTCTCAATTAGAAAAAGAACCTTGGGCAATGGACATGAAACTCAGTTACATTTTCTAGAATTAAGCGTAAGGTTTAGCCACACTCCTTGGAGCAATAATGAAAAAAGTTATACTCACCCTCTCTCTTCTTTTAGCCGCAGTCGTTTTGATTTCCTGCGGCGGATCCAGAGGAAATCCCAAAGAATTTCTCGCAGAGAAATCCACTCATATCAGCAAAAAGACTCCAATCTATCTGATTAGTGAAAAAGAGGATCTTGGATTGGGTGAATGTATTATTTATGATCTCTTCAACAAAGGCTACAAGATCGAGCCCAAATCCTCTATTGATGATCCAAGTATTGATCCCAATGGAGTCGTATTGCGGTACACGTTCCATAAGCGCTTCAGCAGTGGGTCCTTCCACGTCATTTTTACAGGAGTAAATATCCAGATTTTCTATCCAAAAAACAACTTGGTGGGGAACTATAACTGGCTTAGAAAGTACAATAAGGCTAATAGTACTGAGGCTATCGCTGAAGAATTTGCGGTTCATCTGGAATCAATGCAGTAATATTCAATCTTATTTTCACACAAAAAGACGCACCGCTAAGCGATGCGTCTTTTCTCTCTTCTAGCGGGTGCTAGAATTTAAATATCATACCAAAGCGCATTTGTCCATCACGGACACCATCATTATTACCAACATCTTTGATAGTCGCAATGTCAAATTGTAATACATCGGAAAGCATGACACCCATACCAATATCAACTTCCTGGCGCTTCCCTGTTTTATCGTAGAGGTAACCTAAGCGCACAGCAACAGTGTTGGAGTACGTATATTCCGCACCCATATTGAATACGCCTTGCAACAAGGAATTTTTAGCGGTTTCAAGACCACTTCCACCGAGCTCTGGATAAAGAATCGATTTCCAAGCGGCAACGTAAAAAGGTTCTGGTTCACCCTTGTCGTTATCGTACACAGTTTCGCGGTTGTAGTCGGCCGCAAAAATCAAGCGATGATCTACAGAATTGATGAGCTCGTAAGAGAGTCCTAAACGCCATGTTAAAGGGATCGGATCCTGATTCGATTTTTCTGTGTAATAAATGCTAGGACCAATATTCGCAAGAACTAAAGCGATGCTCAAGTCATCGACCAAAAGATCTTTTTTCAAGATACCTACGTCAAATGCATAGCCAAAGGTGGTCGCTTCATCCCCACCTGTAGAGGCTCCAGAGCTTAAATCAGAATAGAAAAACTTTACGGAAAGCCCAAGGCCTACTTTTTGAGTGAGTTTAGTACCATAAGTAACACCCCCGACAATTTCAGAGCTGTTCGAAGCCGTGCCTTCATCCGATGAATAGTCACTAGAAACAACGGTCTCACCAAAGGAAACAAAATTCACAAAAAGCCCGAGAGTTCCCCATTCGGCAAGCGGAATCGTCATCCCTGCGAACAAATGATACAAGTCCGGAACATTCAAAATTGGGAGTAATTTTTCGTAGAAGAATGAGAGTTGGTAGTCCGCATCTTTGTATTGTTCTACCCCTGCACCAGTACTAAACCAAACGTCATTCCCTTGTGGTAACACCACCCAGACCTGATTACTGGAAAGCCCATTCCCGGAATGGAAGTGTTCCCATTCATCTTCTTCACTTGCTTTGCCGCGATCTTCTGGGCTGCGTTCCAATTCAGCTTTACGACCACTCGCTGTGGCGTAATCTGGCAAGTGACGCCATACCCCTTTGTCTGTTGCAATCCAAATAGACCCATTCTCAGAAACCGCGAGATCATGTACAGTATTATTCTCAAACTGTACTTGTTCCCACTTACGCAAATTAAAATGCGAGAGACCGCCTTTGTGCGCGACCCACACGTGACTTGAACTATCAACCACCAACGCGAGTGGGTTCAAATCCATAATGCCATCTTCTCTGTTGAACAAGCTCCAACGGTCCTTGGTAGTCGGACCCTGCTTGGGCACTAAACGCGCAATACCCGCATCCGTGATTGCCACATAAAGCTCGTTGCGTTTCTCATTCCATGCAAGAGCAGCCACCTTCTGACTCGGAAGTACTTTTCCTTTTTGTTCCACGACTCCGTTGCGGTAAGAGAACAAGCCATTGTCCGTACCAATCCAGAGCGTAGCCCCTTGATTTGTCAACGCGGTAATCCTTGGGGAACCCAACTCAGAATTGTAATTTTTCCAACCTTTGCCATCAAAACGATACAAGCCATGAGCAGTACCGACCCAAAGTTTTTCCGTGCGGTTCTCATAGAGCAGAGTGGTAATCGTATCCTTTACAATCAAATTCCAAGGAATTTTGACTTCAACCACATAGGATTCATCCACTTCATTTTTAACATCATTAAACTTTTTCACGATACGTGTGTATTCATCAAGGCCTGATTCCGTACCCGCAAAAACCCGAACCGCATCGCGAATTTTCATTTTGCCTTCGAGAATCACAGAATAATAATCACTCCACTTTTCGCCATCATAGTGCATAATACCAGAAGTGGTACCTGCCCAAATTTCACTTTTTTCAAAGAATCCCTCGTGGGAACGAGCGGCTAGTTCTGTGAAGCGCAACGAGTCTTTACTTTCTACAGGATAGGAAAGTTTCCATTCATCGGCGAGTGGGCCAAAAGCCAAGCCTGCAGGATTGTAATACAAGGCAGAGGCATCATCCGCAATGGCCACACCCGTTTCACCCATTCCCAATTGGCGGGCTCCTACGGGCATTTCCAAAGTAATAATAGCAGAACCCGCAGCAAAAGCATTTGCCGCAACTAAAAAACAGAGCAGAGATAACTTACGCAATATGTCTCCAGTCGGGAACATGATAAACACCGTTTTCCGGCACCAAAGCTTTCCACCCTTGTTTCCCTGGATTTTCCCAAGGAAGCTTCGGAACCAACTTACAGTCGCACCCAAGCACATAGGGCGGAAGGATTTCCGCATGATTCCGAATTTGTTCACGAGTAATGTAATTGTCATCACCCATGAAACTACAAAAAATTTTGCTTTTGGGACCAAGAACTACACGGTAAGTGACCGTCCCATTTTTGTCCCCTTCATCCACAACCCTTACCGATTCATCCATTGTCTCTGTCCACTGAGTTAATAGACGAGTCCGTTCTTCTTCACTGATATTTTGAGTAGCAAGCCAAACTTTGACCTCATCCAGACTCGGTTTCACCTTTTCAATAGACTCACGAGCAGGCCTCACCAGAACGGCATACTGGCCAGACACATCAATGACTGCGGGAGTCTTTTCCTTTTCATCAGCATTGTGGATCACCACATAAGCGCCAATACTTGCAAGTATGATCGACAAGACGATAATGGCTACGAGAATGAAAATGATTGATGGATCCATAAATGTACTTCCTAACGAGATGTCTAGAAAACTAGCATTTTCTAATTTATAGGGGAGGAGAACTTATGTTCAAATTTAGATTTTTACCAATCCTGCTTCTACCCGCTTGCCTAATGGCGATTCCTTACGAAACCATGACCATTAAAGAAGGTGTCGGGACACCCATTAAGTCCGGACAACTGATTAAGGTCCAATACAAAGGGTGGCTCACCGATAGCACTCTTTTTGATGACTCCTATGCCCGTGGTGAGCCGTTGGAATTTTCTTTGGGTGCAGGCCAAGTGATTGCAGGCTGGGACCGCGGGCTTGTTGGCATGAAAGTCGGTGAAATCCGTAAACTTTCTCTCCCCTATGAACTCGCTTATGGAGATCGCGCGATCGGCCCAATACCTGCGAAATCAGACCTCCTATTCGAAGTGGAACTCATCGCCGCACAAGAACCACTCCTCCCCGATGCATTCCCTAAAGATCTTAAAACCATGAAGTGGCAGAGGATCGACCCAGGAGTTTCATCTGTAGATGAAAAACAAGGCGAAGGCATCGCTGCCATGCCAGGCACCAAGACCAAGCTCCACTATTCGGGCTGGATTTCCCAAGGCCGCAAATTTGCAAGTTCCAAAGATCTCGGCAAACCCCTTGAAGTGGTATTGGGTGCAAACAAATTAATCAAAGGCTGGGAAACCGGATTGGAAGGCCTAAAGCCTGGGGCCATTCGTTGGCTCCGTGTGAGCCCCGCCATGGGCTATGGATCCAAAGCATATTCAACCATTCCACCAAACTCCACTCTTATTTTCCGCATCGAAATCATCTCAGTAGAAACAGATGAAGTTCTCGCCGAGTCTATGGATTTCTTTCCGGATCTTGCAACGCTTTCTCTTCAAGAGGGTAAAGAAGGCCTTCAATATGCCATCGTCAAACCTGGCGAAGGTGAACCCGCAAAAATGGGCGACAAGGTGCGCGTACATTACACAGGCTTCCTTTCCGATGGAACTAAATTTGATAGTTCCAGAGATCGCGGGCAAATCTTTGACTTCCCTCTCGGCGGCGGTCGTGTCATTCGTGGTTGGGATTTAGGTGTCGAAGGAATGCTTCCCGGCGAAAAGCGCGTACTGGTTATTCCTCCTGGAATCGGTTATGGGAGCCGCGGGGGTGGCCCAATCCCACCGGATGCAACGCTCATATTCGTGGTTGAATACATGGGTGAATAAATCGGCGATTTAAAATTTTCTGTGAAAGGCTCCCGCAAGTGAGCCTTTTTTTGATAAGTGACACACAAAAAAAGGAGTCTCCAAAGACTCCTTTTTCATTTTTTACAAAAGATGATTTTTTTCTATTTAGAGTTCAACAAATCCTTATGAACGACGGTAATCGTCTTCAACACGAACGATATCATCTTCGCCAGTATATTCCCCAACTTGCACTTCCACAATCACTAGCGGTAACTTGCCCTCGTTTTGCAAACGATGCATTTCGCCCACAGCAATGTATGTAGATTCATTGGGACGCACCAAAAAGACGCTATCGCCAACAGTCACCGTCGCCGTGCCGCTCACCACCACCCAATGCTCAGAACGATGCAAATGCTTTTGCAAAGAAAGACGTTCGCCTGGTTTCACCACA
>Ga0209373_10001874_pt1 | contig 23037 bp, 14 predicted proteins | sample Higcelweek5metaG_FD_187173 | JGI IMG/M metagenome (GOLD analysis project Ga0209373, IMG submission 187173) | Freshwater pond sediment microbial communities from the University of Edinburgh, under environmental carbon perturbations - High... | ecosystem: Environmental > Aquatic > Freshwater >... | reverse complement strand
TCCTCATTCACCAGAACAGGCCCTCGGCCTCGCTCTATTTCATTCTCGATGGCACGGTCAGCGTCGAGATTCACGGGATCGGGGAGGTGGCGCGGCTGGGCTGCGGCGCCATTTTCGGCGAGATGTCGTTCGTCGATCACCGTCCCCCCTCGGCCAACGTCCGGACGTTGCGCGAATGCGTCGTCCTTGAATTGGCGGTCAGTGCGGTTGCAGCCCGTCTTGACCAGGATGTCGGTTTTTCCGCGCGGTTCCATCGCGGTATCGCCCGTTTTCTGTCGGACCGGCTGCATGATGCGATTGACCGCTTGCATGCGCGATCGCCCTCCCGGATCGACACCGAACTGGATATCGAGACCCTAGGCGAGTTCCAACAGGCCGGTCAGCGTTTCAACGCGATGCTGAAAAAACTGATGACCGCCTGAAGGCGCAGCATCTCTCCGGGCCTACCCCGTCGCCGCCAGCTCGGTGACCAGCGATTCATAAAGAGGTCGCGGTTTCAGGCCGATGAAATGGAGGAAGATCGGGGCGTGAGCGGTCCAAAGCGCCGTGCCGGGAACATTGATCCTGAGGCGGGTCCGCCAGTGCGGCTTTTCCAAATAGACCACCCCCCGCTGGAGCGAAGCCCGGATGTGGCGGGCGTCGAGAGTCGAGACCATCAGCGATCCGGCCCGGGGCTGGAGACTCATCGGCTCAACGCCGAACCGGGCCATCGCCGCCCCCAGGATCGGCTCCATCGAATATTGACCGGGCCGGTTTTGGTGAATGGTCGAGACCTTGGCCGCTTTGTGCCCGAATAAATCGATCATATATTCGAACATGTGCTCGGACAGCGGCGAGCGATCGAAAAAGATCACCCCGGCATTCATTTTGACCAGATAGTCCGTGCCGATTTCGCGGGTGATGGTGCGGATATCGAGTCCCTTCCACTGCCCCTCGGTCAGTTTCTGTCCCAGGGTATTGCAGCCTCCGGTGAAGCTCTGCCAGTAGGGAGAGACCGACGACCGCATCATCAGGCAATCACCATCAACGAACAGGCTCCGTTCGAACGGCGAAACTTCGAACAGACGGAGCTTGTTGAGGACACCGACGAATCGGTCGCGCCGGGGCAGGAGGACGATCCGGTCGAATCGGGCGATCCGGTCATCCGTTACCAGGGATTCGTCGCAGATCAGGGCGATCGGCCGCGATGGATCCTGGAACCGGATCGAGCGGGCCAGATTGCACGCCATCTCATAATATTTCCGATGTTCCGTCGCGAGCAGGACATAGCCCTCTGAACGCACCCTCTCCGGCAGCGGTGGCGCGAAAGGCTCACTCCCGCGCATCGAAAAGTTTGGCATAAGCGGTGAACATCCGGTTCTGATCGAACTGGGTGCGGCAGCGTTCGGCATTGGCGGCTCCGATCGTGGTGATGGCGCCGGGCTGGTCCAGCAGGTCGGTAAACGCCTGGGCCAGGGCGGCGGCATTGCGGGGAGACAGGAACGGATGGTTGACCTCGGCCAACATCGAACGCACATCGCCGACATCGGTCGCCACCACCGCCCGGCCGGCGGCCATCGCCTCCAGCAGCGCGAGCGGCATCTGCTCGGTATCGGAGGACAAAGCGAACAGAGTGAAGCTCGGCAGCAGCCGTTCCGGGGTCGGGCAGGCGCCGGTAAAGATCACCCGGTCGCCCAGTCCGAGAGCGGCGGCCTGGGCGGCCAGTCCGGCGGCGGCGGGGCCATCACCGACGATCACCAGCCGGGGCTGATGGCGGGGGGCGATCTGGGCAAAGGCTGCGATCAGCCGGCCCAAGTTCTTTTCCGGGCGCAGCGCGGCAATGGTGCCGATCACCGGCCCGCCGCCGGGCAGGATGCCGTGCCGGGCGGCAAAGGCGGAATCCACCGGATGGGCGAAACGGTGGCAATCGATGCCGTTGGGGATGTGAACCAGGGCGTGCGCCGGCAACCCCCAGACCGTGCGGGCGATGCCGAGCAGAGTCTGGGACGGCACCATCACCCGGGTCCGGCGCAGCAGCAGCCGTCTTGCCCACACCCGGCGCGGCAACTGGCGTTCGGCTTCCTCGGGACCGAAGCCATCCTCCATGTGCAGATGGGGGATCCGACCGTCGAGATTGGCCAGCGCCCATTCGATCGTCCCCCAATTCGAGGTCACCAGCAAATCGGGGCGATGTTCCGACAGGGTGCGGCGAAACAGCCTCAGCTTGTCCCAGGTGCCGCCCCGGCCGACCGGCAGATCGAGCACCCGGGCGTCGAGCGGCGCGGCCAGACGGGTGAAGGCCTCGGTCACCCCATCCATGGCGACGATCAGGTGACGGTAGGTCCGGCCGAAATGATTGACGATCTGGGCAAAACGGATCTGGGGTCCGCCAAGCTTGAAGGTGGAGAACACGTGGAGGAGCGTGCGCGCCGGCCGGGTCATGATGCGACATGCACCCGGATGGCGCGTTCGATGAAACGCCGGCGGTCGGAGACTGGGTGCCAGCCGAGCGCCTGCTTGACATCGTCGCAGGCAAACACCGCTTTCATCCCGCGCGACAGCAGATCCCGCCGCGACGGTGGGGCGGCGGGGCGGCCGGTGGCGCGTTTGATCAGCGCCTTGGCCTGTTCCTCAAGCCACAGAAGCTCGGGGCGGCTGGGGTGGAATCGCAGCGGCCGTTCCAGGGCGAGGGCCAGTTCAGCGAGATAAGCGGAGGCGCTCAACCGGACATCGCCGACCAGATTGAAGCTGCGGCCCGCCAGATCCGGCGCCCGGCACGCCAACCAGATTGCGGCGGCGACATCCTCGACCAGGACAAAGGGCAGGGGATTGTCCCCGTCATTCCAGCCCAGGCAATGCTGCTCGTTGTTGAAGAGTCCCAGGCCGCTATGGGTGAGCGGTCCCTGCGCGCCGACCACCAACCCAGGCCGCAGGATGCAGACCGGCAGCCCGTCGCGCTGATAAGCCGCCATCAGCAGATGGTCGCAGGCGGCTTTGGCCCGGGCGTAATCGGCGCGGAGATCCGCCCGGGGATCGGGGGGGGTGGCGGCGGTCACGGGCGGCCCACCCGGCCCCAGATAAAGACTGGCAATCGAGCCGAGATGAATCAGCCGGTCGATTCCGGCTTTGCGGCAGGCGGTGGCGACGGTTTCGGCGCTGCCGACCATGGCTGCGCGGATCGCCTCGAAACTGGTGCCGCCGCCGCCATGGGCCAGATTGACGACAATCCGGCTGTGTCCGATCGCCCGGGCGACGTCCGCCTCATTGCGGACGTCGCCCTGGATCACCACCACCCGTTCATCGGTGAAGATGGCGGCAAGGTTGCGGGTGTGACGCGCCATCACCCCGACCCGGATCCCCTCATCCAGCAGGCGGCGGACCAGATGGGCGCCGATAAAGCCGGTGCCCCCCAATACGGTGATTTCGGTTTCCCCCGCGCTGCGAATCGGGAGCGGGGCTGGGCGGAGGGGAAACGCGGTTGTGGCCACCTCCTGGCAGAGTGTGACGAGCTGACGGCCGAAGGCGCCATCCAAGGCGGGGGGGCGGCCCGCATCAACGGCGGCATGAAACGCGCCGATGCTGCCAAGGATGCTGCGGTAAAAGCCGTCACGGCGTGTCGTCAACCGCGCGGTCGAGCGCAGGAAATCGCCGACATTGCCGAGCGAATCCGCTAGCAGACCAGCGGCAGTTTTCGAGCCGGACAGCCCCTGATCCAGTCCCTCCAGCCACCGGGTTTGCTGGCCGGTGATCAGGCGGTTGTGCAGGATGTCAGCCACCGCAAAGCCATCATCGCAGAGCGCGGTGATCTGCCAGATCGGGAAGGTCTGGCCCACGGCAAACCGCAGCTCGGCCGGGCAGGTGGCGCAACGCAGGGTGATGTCAACCGAGGGGTAGAAGGGAACGCCGGGGGAGATTTCGACCGAGGGCGCGGCCAGGGCGCGGGTCTCGCTCACCGCTCCGGCCAGAGTGACGATTTGCGATAGCGGATGCACCGCCTGTTCGAGCAGGAGATTAACCGGGCTGTTGAACATCCAGTGGCCGAACTGCCGGGCGCTCCATTGCCGCAGCGGCATGGAATAGACGCAGCGGATTGCGTTGGGCCGCCCCAACCGACGTTGCGTCACCAGTCGCCGCAGACGGACGAAGGCGGGGTGATAAACGAAATTCTGATTTACCCCTAGCCAAGTGCCGCCGTGTTGGGCTGCCGCTTCGAGACGACGGCAGTCCGGCTCATCGACCGCGAGCGGCTTTTCCACCAACACCGGCTTGCCGGCGGCGAGAAACGGCAGAGCGGTGACGGCATGGAGATCGGGCGGGGTGAGAATATGAACCCGGTCAATCTCGCCCGAGGCCAAAGCTTGCTCGGCAGAGAGGAACTGCCGGGGGATGCTCCAGCGCGCGGCCAGCGCAGCGGCGGCGGCCGGATCAGGATCGATCACGCCATGCAAAACCACCCCCGGGGTGGCCCCGAGGGCCTGGGCGTGGATCTCCGCGATATTGCCAGCCCCGACGAGGCATATTTTCTGTGTCACCTGTTCCATCTCCGTCTCTCGACCGCCGATAAGGGGAAGTGTCTTCGGTCCCGCGCTGGGGTCAGGCCGGAGAGGGTCTGAGAATCCCGTCGAACAGAGCGATTTGCCCCTGGGTGGTGTCGGCCCAACTGAAGCGTTCGGCATAAGCCCGGGTGCGCGCCCGCACCGGCGGTGCCGCCAGCAGGCTTTTGACGGCAGCGGCGATCGCGGGAGGGTCACGGCTGGCGATCAGCACCCCGGCTTCGGGCGCATTGACCACTTCGCGCGTGCCCCAGATGTCGGTCGCGGCGACCGGGGTGCCGCTGGCCATCGCTTCGAGCAGGACATTGGCCCAGCCCTCGCGACTGGAGGCCAGCACCAGGGCATCGGCGGCGCAATAGATCCGGGGCAGGGCTTCGTGCGGGACCTGTCCCAGGAAGCGAACCCGGTCGGCCACCCCGGCCTTGACGGCGGTGCGGACCAGAGCGGCGCGTTCGGGGCCATCGCCGACAATCAGCAGGGTGACTCCTGGCAACAGGGTCAAAGCGGCGATCACCAGATGATGGCCCTTGCGCTCGATTAGCAGACCGACCGACAGGATCACCGGACCGGTCACGCCCAGCGCGGCGCGGGCGGCGGTGCGGTCTTCGGGACGGAACAGGGTCAGATCAATCCCGTTACGCAACACCCGGATTCGCTCGCCGGCGATGCCGAGCTGGGTCAGCCGGTCCTTCAGGGCGGCGCAGACACTGACCAATCCATCGGCGCGCCGGGCCGCCCACAGAATCTGCGCGCGGGGGACAGCATGGCGGGGGATCAGATTGATGTCGGTGCCGCGGGCGGTGATCACCAGCGGCTTGCCCAATTCGCGGGCGAGCAAAGCGGCGGCGACGCCATCGGGATAAAAATAATGGGCGTCAATCAGATCGAAGTCCCAGCACCGCGCCAGTCGTAACACCGTGGCCCGGCAGGCGGCATAGAGCAGCAAGGGCGCAATCGACATGCCGATCTTGGGCAGGGTGGGAAAGCGGGGATGTTCGATGGTCAGACCGTGCCGGATCTCGTGGCGGGGCGCGGCGCTGCCCGCCGACCAGGTGCCGAAGGCGGGATGGTGAGAGGGAAACCAGGGCACCGGAGCGACCACCCGGGCGTCAATGGCCCCGCTCTCGACCAGATGGCGTAACCGGGTCTCGACGAAGATGCCATTCACCGGCTGGGCTTCATTCGGGTAGAGCGAGCTGAAGGTGAGGATCCGCCGCTTTCGTCCGGGATGGGGCGTGGGCCAGCCGCGATCTGGATCGAAGGCCAGCAGGGAAGGGCTTCGGGTCAGGCTCATAGTCCCCCCAGGCGCTTATAGAGAGCTGAAGCACTGTCCGGGTCTTCCAGCGGCGGCGGCGGTTTCGCCTCGACCAGGGGCTTCAGCAGGGCTTTGGCCCCGTTGGCGTCGCCCCGGTCGGCGAGAATGACCGCCATGTGATAGGCGATCTGGGGTTCTCCCGGGGCGGCCAGATGGGATTGCCGCAGGATCTCCGCCCCCAACCGCCGCTCTCCCGAGCGGTACAGCAGATCGCCATAGGTGTCGGCGACCATCGGCGCGTTGGGGGTCAGGGTGTAGGCCCGCCGGGCGGTCTCGATGGCGCGGCGGTCGTGCAGGCGGTCATAGACGTACGCCAGATTATTGAGCGCGGCGGCGTTGCGCGGCTGTTTGACAATGACTTTTTCATATTGGGTGGCGGCGCCGGCAAACTCCTTGGCTACGATCATATCGTCGCCGAGGGCCAGCCGGGTGTTGACGTCATCCGGATGAAAGGTCAGCCAATCCTCGATCAGGCGGTAGGCCACCTTGCGCTGGCCCTGATCGATCCGGATCGAGAACAGGCGCAGCAGCACTTCGGCGCTATCGCTTTGTCCCATCAGCCGGGCGTAAAGCTCGGCCGCCTCATCGAGACGGCCACTGGCGCGTAGAATGTCGCCGCTGATCAGTTTGGCCTGAAACGAGGCGGGATTGCGTTTCTGGGCGTCGAGAGCGATTTTCAGCGCCGCTTCCGTTCCGTTCAGCCGCCGTTCGGTGGCGGCAGCGGCCGCCCAGGCCGGCAGGAAGTGCGGGTCGGTCTCGGCGGCGCGCAGGAAGGCGGTTCTGGCCTCAGGCAGTTTGCCGAACTGGTCCAGCACTTGTCCCAGTCGCATCTGGGCATCAACCGTCACCGGGAGGGCGTGGCGCAGCCGTTCCAGAGGTTCGGCGCTCAGTTCGGTCTGGCCGGCCAGCCGTAAAGCCTGCGCGGCCAGTTCGAGCGCGGCAGGATTGCGGGGCAGGAGACGGGTCAGATCGGTCGTGGCCTGGATCAGGGCGGCAGTCTGGTGGGTGGTGGTCAGCGCCTGAAACCACAAAGCGCGCGGCTCCATCTCCTCCGGGGCGGCGGCGATCGCCCGTTCGAGATAGGGCAGGGCGGCGGTAGAGCGGTCATCGCGGATTTCGATCTTGGCCCGGGCCAGCAACGCCCGCAGGTCGGTCGGCGTGCGGAGCAGCAGCCGGTCAATCAGAGCGCGGGACTCGGAAAATTCGCCCCGGCGCAGATGGTAATCGGACAGCATCAGGGCCGCCGGCACGAAGCCGGGATCCAGCGCCAGGGCGCTGTCCAGGTCCGTCAGCGCCTCGGTCTCATTGCCTTTGCCCAAGTGCGCGGCCGCCCGCAGGGTCAGCGGTTGCGGACGGGTAGGTGCCCGGGTGATCGCGGTCGAAGCGAGGGCGATGGCGCGGTCATATTTGCCGACGGAGACATAAGCGCCGACCAGGATGGCCCCATATTGGGCCTGATCCGGATTCCGTCCGACCAGATCCTCCAGTTCGTGAATCCCTTCGTCGCGGGTGTCCGTGCCGCGCAGACGGGCCAAAGCGAAACGGCCCCGGGTGGCGTCGGCATCGGGACGCAGCTGCACCGCTTCGGCCAGCACGTCATTGGCCTCCTTGATCCGTCCTTCGGCGAGATAGGCCGAGCCCAGCAGATCGAGCGCCTCGACATCCTGGCTCAGTTTTTCATGCAGGGGGGCCAGCAGGACGATCACCCGGTCATAGCTGCCGAGGCGGGCGTAGATCGTTGCCAGCAATTTGGTTCCGGCGAGGTTGCCGGGGGATCGGGTGTGGAACACCAGGGCGTAGCTCAGGGCGGATTCCAGATTGTTGTTGCCGGCCTGGACCAGGGCCAGCAGGAACGCGCCGCGCGGGTCGCGGGCGACTTCAGACTCGATCGGCCGGAGGGTCGAGAGGGCCTGATCCATCTTGCCGGCGCGGGCCAGATGCACCGCCTTGATATAGAGTGCGGATGAGGCGTGCGGATCCTGGCGGAGGATCTGGTCAATCTCGTCGGTGATTTCGTCGGTGCGGTTGTCGGCCATCAACGCCATCACCAACTGGGTCCGAACCGGCAGATTGCCCGGCGTGATCGCCAGCGCCGCGCGGAAGGCCCGGGCCGCGCCGGCATAATCCCCGGCTTGCCGCCGCAACTCGCCTTTCAGCGAAGAGGCTTCGACCGATTTTGGGGCCCGGGTCAGAATGTCGTCGATCAGAGTCTCGGCGGCGGCGAGATCGCCCTGGGCCATCAGCACCATCGCCTGAGTGGTCTGGGCGATCAGACTGCTGGGCTGGGCTTCGATGGCCCCCCGGACGGCGGCGGCAGCGGCAGGAATGTCGTTCTGGGCCAGATGGGCGTGGCCCTGGAGTGCCAGAACTTCGCTGCGGCAGATCGGATCGTCGGGGCAGGGCTGAACCGTTTTCAGCACTTTATCGAACTCATTCTGCATCAGCAGCGCCCGGGCCAGGGCCGGCACGGTTTTCGCCGCCGGATAGCCCCGGGCCTGCGCGACGGTGAATTCCTTGCTGGCGGCGGGGTAATCACCGATCCGCAATTCGATCTGGCCCAGTTCGAAGCGGGCGGCGGCATTGTCCGGATCGTCCTTCACCGCATTTTTGAGCTGGATCAGAGCGGTCTTGAAATCTCCTTTTTCATAAGAATCCAGCCCGGAAATCAAAAAATCCCGGCTGGATTTGGCCGAGGCCTCGGCCAAATCCGGAAAACTGACCCCGAGCAGGAGCGAAAGGACCGTGATCGTCGCCGCCCGTCGGTTTGATCTGGCCCGGGCGGCCGGGGGCGAAATCCTTTTCTGGCGGATCATTCTGTTTTTCCCCGTCTGAAGTCAGCGATATTCATGATGGTGTAGAGGGTCGGCCGGGTGATCCCGAGCAACTGGGCGGCATCGGTGACATTGTTGTTGGTCAGGGCCAAAGCCCGGCTGGCGGCGGCGGTGGCGGCCCAGGTGCGGATCTGCCGCAAGGTCGGCATCAGCGGCTGTTCGCCGGTCTCCGGCAGGTCGAGATCCTGTTCGGAAATCGCCGGTCCCTCGGCCAGCAGAACCGCCCGTTTCACCCGGTTTTCCAATTCGCGGACATTCCCGGGCCACGGATAGGCCGCAATCGCTGCCAGGGCTTCCGGCGAAAAACGTTTCGGCGTCGGGCTGCCCCGGGGCTCCCGGCGGCTGAGAAAATAGTGCGCCAGCATCACCGCATCGCCATCCCGCTCGCGCAGCGGGGCGATGGGCAGACCGACCTCGTTCAGCCGGTAAAACAAATCTTCGCGAAAGGCCCCCTCCTTCATCCTGGCGGCGAGATCAACATTGGTGGCCGAGATCACCCGGACATCGACCGTGATCTCTTTGCGCCCGCCGATCCGCTCAAAGCGGTGGTTCTGGAGAAAGCGCAGCATCTTTGCCTGCAACGCCCGGGGCATGTCGCCAATCTCATCCAGGAACAGGGTTCCGCCCGCCGCCAGCTCAACCTTGCCCGGGGTCAGTTTGACCGCGCCGGTAAAGGCCCCCTTTTCGTGACCAAACAATTCGCTTTCCAGCAACGTCTCCGGAATGGCGGCGCAATTGATTGCGACAAAGGGGGCATGAGCGCGCGGGCTGGCGGCGTGGATCGCCCGGGCCAGCACCTCTTTGCCGGTGCCGCTTTCGCCCGTGATCAGCACCGAAATATTGGCCGGCGCGATTTTTTCGACCATCCGGCCGAGCCGACGCATCACCGGCGAGGCCGCTACCAGACCGGAGAGGGCCGTCGCAGGCTGGCGGGCGAGACGCTGGTTTTCCTCTTCCAGGTCGTAGAGATGTAAGGCCCGGCCGATCAGATGCAGCAGCACCGCGAGATCGAACGGTTTGGCATGGAACTCATAGGCGCCCAGCCGCACCGCGCTCAAAGCGTGGGTCCGGTCCTGATTGCCGCTGGCGATGATGATCTTGGTCAGGGGAGCATGCGACAAAATCGCCTCCATCGTCGCCAACCCCTCGCTGGCGCCGTTGGGATCGGGCGACAGACCAAGATCCAGCAGCACCACTGGCGGTCGGTATCGGTCAAAGGCGGTCAGGGCACTGTTGCGGCCGTCGGCGATCTGGAGGTCGAAATCGGCCAGCGCCCATTTCATCTGAGTGGCGAGTCCGACATCATCTTCGACCAGCAGAAGGGCTCGTTTGTCCTGGCGCATGATCTCGGTTCTTGACCTTTCGCGCGCGCTCATCCCGGGACACTCGCTGCCATCGGCAGAATGATGCGCATGGTGGTGCCCCGATCGGGGGCGCTCTCGACTTCCAGTGCCCCGCCCATCGCCTGGGTCAAATGACGGGTCTGATAGGCACCGATGCCATGGCCATGGCTCTTGGTGGTGTGCAGCGGGCGGAACAATTCATTGCGCACGAAATCGGGATTCATCCCGGGACCGTCGTCGCGAATCTCGACAATGGCCCGGTCCTTCTCGGCCCGAATCCGCACCGATACGGTGCCGGCGGGTCCGATCGCTTCAACCGCATTGTCGATCAGCAGATCGAGGACACGGAACAGGGTGGTCTCGATCGCCAGGGCGGCCAGCGGATGATCGGGGCGGATCAATTCGACATTCGGCCCCGCCTGAGTCCATCGCTCCACCACCGCATCAGCGACTTTGACCACATCGACGATGCCCACCAGCGGTTCCGTCCGTTGCTGGTGGGTCGACAGTTGATCGAGCAAAGCCCTCATCCGTTCGACCGAATGGGCGACGGTGCCGATCATGTCGCGCTGAAACGCCGGGTTATCCCCAAAGCGGCGGGCATTCTCGATCATCAGCGACATCTGGCCGACGATGGTCTTGAGGTCATGGGCAATGAAGGAGACCCGGTGGTTGAAATCCTCCAATTGGCGGGCTTCGCTCAAGGCGGCCGCCGTCATTTCCTCGGCCAGATAGCTGGCGGCCTGGGTTGCCGCCATTTTCAGCAGGTCGCGATCCTCCCAATCCAGCCGGCGGGGGGCGCGGGCCCGGTCGAGCACCAGCAGGGCCAGGATCTCGCCCCGATGCAGCAGGGGAATCAGCAACCAAGCCTGACGATGCGCGGTGATCCAGTCCGGCACCGCTAATCCGGGATAGCTCGCGGGCGAGCGGGCGGCGGCCTCCAGTTCGATGATCCAGCCCGAGCGGCCAAGAAAGGAAACCAGCGGCGAGCTGGCCGGTTCCGACAATCGCTGGCCCCGATAGTTCCAGGCCGAATCGGGCACGAAGCTGTTGTTCTGGCGCTGGCGGACCCAGAGCGCCCCGGCGGGACTGTCCATCATGTCGGCGATGGCGTGGAGGATCCGGTCTCCCAACGGGCGGGGCTGATGGGTCGAGATCCGCCCGATAAAGCGCCGCCATTCCTCGCGGTAATCGTAGGCGTAGGTGAAAAAGGTCTTGTGGATCAGAACCTTCATCTGGGCGCGGAAGCGTCCGGACGCCAGCACCGCCATCATCAGCAGGAAGCCGCCGATCAGAACGGTGGCCTGAAGCGCCGCGCCCCATTGCCCGCCGATCCGCTGGACGAGGAAACCGGCGCCGCCCATCAGCAGCAGGGAGATTCCGCTGCCGAGCAAGGCCAGATTTTGCACCGTTGTCGCTGGAATCCGGGTCAGCAGGAGATCGTCCGGGCGGGTCCAACTGGAGGTCCGGCCGAGCGAGACCGCCAGCAGCGGAATCACCAGCAGGGTTAACAAGGCCCGGGTGCCGATGAGATCCGCTGACGGAGTCCTCATGAGCAGGGCATTGGAATAAAAGAATAAATCGAAAATGAACAAGGTGGCGAGCGCCAGCAGCAGATGTTTCAGTCCCCAACGGCCGGAGGGGCCGCTGTTGCCATAGACCGATTCCACCAGGACCAATCCGGCCACGGCGACGATGATGTTGGTGATCCAGCTCAGAAACCGCAGCGGTTCGGCCAGAGCCTCTCCTCCCGGCAGTCGGGGCACCAGCAGCAGCACCATCCCCCCCAGGGCCACCGGAATCAGGGCGTGCGGGGTGAGAACCCGCCGCGCCCGCGCCCGACCAGAGGGATCGAGGGAGCTCCGCACCCGCAGCAGCAGCGCGAGCCAGCCGAAGCTTTGCAGGAAGAGGGACAGATCCAGCGTCAGCGACCACGCCCCGGGCGTGGATTGTACCGCCATCACCGAGACACCGGCCCAAACCGTCGTCACCGCCATCGCCACCGTAAACGCCCCCCGTCCCGGCCAAGCTGGGGTCAGCGTCGCCGCGCGCAGGGTCAGCGCGACGGAGGCGATAGTGCATAAGGCGAAGATAACGAGGGTGAGCATGATGAATCTGCGGTTCCAAAAGAGATATTTTTCGTAAGGGATCGGTTAGCGCGCTCCAGCACTCCAGATTAAAACCTTGATTGTTTGCATCATGATGATGATGTCGAGGAAAATACTGCCGTTTTTTACATAATAAAGGTCGTAGCAAAGCTTGATCTTGGCATCTTCTTCTCCCGAGCCGTAGGGGTAGTTGATTTGTGCCCATCCAGTAATGCCCGGCTTGACGCGGTGTCTCGCGCCATAGAACGGGATTTTCTCGATGAAATTTTGGACAAACACCGGGCGTTCCGGACGCGGACCGACAAACGCCATGTCCCCTTTCAGCACGTTGATCGCCTGGGGGATCTCATCGATGCGGATTTTGCGGATCAGAGCGCCAATCCGGGTGACCCGGGCGTCGCGCTGGGCAGCCCAGCGTGGGCCACCGGCTTCGGCGTCGCTCCGCATGCTGCGGAACTTGAAGATGGTGAAGATTTTGCCGTCGAGCCCGACCCGCTCCTGGACATAAAAAACCGAACCGGGGGATTCGAGCTTGATCAGCAGAGCGGTCAGCAGCAGCAGCGGCAGGGTCAGCACCAGCAAGGTCACACTGGCAACGATGTCGAAGATCCGTTTGACCAGACGACGGATCAATCCGGTCTTGAAGCCATCGGAAAAGACCAGCCAGCCCGGGGTGGTTTCCGCCAGATCGAGCTGATGGCTTTCCCGTTCCCAGAAGGAGACATATTCGATCACGCCGACGCCGGCTAATTTGCAATCCAGCAGTTCGGACACCGGCAGGCCGCGCCGCTCATGCGACACCACCACCAGTTCCTCGACCCGGTGAAGCTGGCAGAAACGGGTCAGTTCCCCCGGTTTGATCTGATAATCCTCCTGCCGCGAGGATTTGCGGCGGCAGACCGCCGGCACTGGCTGCACGGCCGGTTGGCCCGGGGTCTGGTCGAGATGGACATAGCCGGCGATCTGATAGTTGAGGCCCTGGTCATGCTGGCTGAGGCTCTCGATCTTGCCGGCCCGAGCGCCCGACCCCAGCACCGCCACCCGTCGGGTGAAGGCGCCGGTCCGCGCGACGATCAGAACGAAAATCCGCCGGGCGACCAGGAACAGTGGCAGGAACAGGGCCAGCCCCAGCGCGCACAGCAGATAATGCTCGCGGTGCGAAATCCCGGAATGAACGATCCGGTCAAACAGCCACAGCGCCCCGACCAGAACCGCCAACATCAGCGGAAAAATGACGATCGCCCGCGACATCGATTTGGCCCAGTTGAAGAAATTTTCCCGGTTGTAGAGGCCGACAGAAATCATCCCGGCCGCGGTCGCCAGGGTGACAATCACCGCAACCATCAGATGGTCGGGCGGCCCGGCCGACAGGCCCAGTCCCTGGAGGAGAGAGGCGCTGGCCAGGACGATGCTCAGAAGCAGGCTTAATTCGATCGTGGCCAGAAATAAGGCGATGGTGTTCAGGTGGTGCCCGAAAATCCGGATCATCAAGAGGACTCCCATCCCAGGCCCGAGCCTGTTCGAGCCGATGCCGCAAGGGCGATGAGTCGGTCACGGGGGCGCGCTCCTCCTTCCGATGAGGCGCAAAGAGGTGTCCCCGCCCCGGAGGCTCATCCGGCCCCAGGGATTGGCTTTTGAGGTGAGTTTTGAAGCGATAAAGTTGAATTGAGGTTCGTTGGGCCTTAAAAATTTAAGGCTAAATTTATGGATTGTTTTTAACAGTAATTTATAATATTAAAGAACGACAGATGAGCGCCGATATTTGAGACAATCTCTTCTGTAAACTTTATTTTGATCGCATTCTATGATGGGTGACCATCCTTCACCGATGCACGGCGACACTCGACCCTGCGGAACAGATTTCTTGTCCCGCATTCTCTGGTCATGACCAGGATTCCTCAAAGCATCGGTGGCCAGCCTGGCAACAAAGTCGTCACAAAATTTGTGATCAGGGACTTTTTCCCGATTCAACAGGCCCTCTTTGATCAAGATCTTTGAGAGCGGCAGTGGCTTTATTTTGCTATGCAATAAATTATCTTATTTTTGAAGGTATCAGCGGGATAAAAGCGACGATAGGATCGGATAATACACACATCAACGATCCAACGATGTCCTTCCCCTCTGTGGGGCGGCGCGCACAGCAAAACCGCCGCCGGACGAGGAGGACCCTCCTTCCGGCGGCGGCATTAGCGTCGGCACGAGACGATGGAATTAGCCTTTGACGGTCTTACCGAAGATTTTGCCGTCAATGATGACTGTCGTGCCACCGACGACAGCATTCAGGTCTTCCGGACCGAGTTCCTCTGCCCTGTTCTTCTCGTCGATCCGCTTCGAAGCTTCGTCGATTCTTTTCGAAGCTTCGTCGATGTTCTTCGAGGCGTCGTTGTGAGGCATGATACTCTCCACGCTCATATGCTTAATTCTTTATGGACGTTGCAGACAATAATCCTTTAAAAATTACTTTGTCAAACTAAATAAAAATTCAATTTTTTTCTTATTATTAAGGGGCTTGACTCTAAGAATATTGCCCTATTTTTTAGTCACAATTTTATCGATAGTGCGTCGTTGCTGCTCTTGCATGTGAAGAGCGCAACGACGGCTCGTTTCGGGTTAGAGGGAGGTGTGGCGACGACGCAGGAAGCCAAGACCGAGCAGACCGAAGCCCAGCAACGCCAGGGTCGCGGGTTCAGGCACTTGCCGGGTGACAATGGCGATGTCGCGGATCGAGGCCGACGGGACCAGATATTCGATAAACCGGGTCACACCGGAGATGATTTCGCCATCGGTGGTGTAGAGAATGTCCGGTGTGAAGGCGAGATTGGCCAGAGTCAGGCCAATGCCGGCCTCGCTGATCGCGGCGGTGCCATCGCCGAACACCACCAGCAAATTATCGGTGTGGGTGGTGCCGTCTTCATGCACGGTGGAGGCGGTGGAGGTGATGCCGGTGATTGCGGTGACGTTGGCGCTTGCGCCGCTCGTGGTCCGCGTCCCGCTGGCATTGACGATCTGATAGACGTAGTCGGTGAGACCGTCATGGTCGTAATCACTGGAACTTTCCGCCGTGCCATTCACCGTAAAATATCCCTGCCCCAGGATCACCGGGGTGGTGCCGAGGGCGGCATTGGCGGCGGAATCGTTGAAGTAATTGGTCAGATAGGTCGGGTTGCTCACCACGTAATTGCCGTCAACATAGGCGAAGGCGAAGGTTTTGGTCGCGGCGGCTTCTGCTTGGGGCGCCGCGAATCCGAGACCAAGAACGGCGACGGTTGCGACCAGCGCATTCCGGAGTGTCGGGATTTTGCTCATGATCATGATCCTTTGGGTTTGTGCCTCATTCCACCTGGGGGTGATCAGAGGCAAAGGTTCTTCGACTAAAGCACATATCGTGCCATGAGCTTAAGGGGTTGCCTTTAAAGGGCTTTTTGTTTTCCGATCGGCGGATTTGTAAAATTTTCTGACACTGCGCCCGGCCCCGGAATCGCTTGCATCCCGGCCCGGGCTTTGTCAGGTTGGGGCCTGCGGTCACGCCATCTCCCCGGCCGTGATCGGAGGATTTCGGCCATGTCGCCAGCCGTCACGGATCAGGGGGCGTGTCGCGTTTCGTTCCGCCCCTGCCCGCCCTCGCCGCAGCTCGGTTCGATCTGGCGGGAGTTGGAACAACGGGCCGCTGGGGAGTCTTCTTTTCTGTCCTGGGCCTGGATCGCCCCCTGGCTCGATTTGTTTGGCTCCAGAGCGGAATTGGCCGAAATCTGGCGGGGAGAGTGCCGGGTCGGACTGGCGATTCTGGGGCGGCGGGACAACGGACGCGGGGGGACACCAACCCTGCATCTGCACGAAAGCGGTGATCCTGCCACCGAATCCATCATGATCGAATATAACGGGGTTCTGGCCGCCGCCGGACAGGAAGCCGAGGTGATTGCCGCGTTGCTGGCGGCTTTGGCCGGAGGGGCGGTGGCGTGGCGGACGCTGTTCCTGTCGGGGGTGACGGCGGCCTCCTGGAGCGAGGGCTGTCGCTCTCTCGGGCTGGGGGGACGGTTGCTGCGACATCCGCAGCCGGCACCCTTTGCCGATCTCACGACCGCCGATGATCCGTTGCAGTGGGTTTCGCGCAATACCCGCCAGCAGATCCAGCGTTCAATTCGTTATTTCGAAGCCGGTGGCCCTCTGTCGCTGACCCGGGCGGCCGGGACGGCGGAGGCTCTGCTCTGGTTTGCCGATCTTGAGCGGCTGCATACGGCGGTGTGGCGGGGACGCGGCCAAGCCGGCGCGTTCGCCCATCCGGGGTTTGGCCTCTTTCATCGCCGGCTGATTGCCGATCAGTTTGAGCCGGGCCGGGTTGATCTGTTGCGGCTGTGCCGGGGCGAAACCGTCCTGGGCTATCTGTATGGGCTGAGAAGCCCGACCGGACTCGATGCCTATTTGAGCGGATTTGTCTATCAGGCGGAGGCGCGTTGGCGGCCGGGTCTGGTGGCGCATCTGCTGGCGATGCGTCGCTATCGTGCCGAGGGCGTCACAACCTATCGTTTTCTGGCCGGCGCGGCCCGCTACAAAACTAGCTTGTCTACCGGGAGCGATCAGCTCTGTTGGTTGGTGGTTTATCGTCGTACACTTCTCAACTTCCCTGATCGGTTGGCGCGGTGCGTCCTCCGCTTGGTCCAGCGTTTTTACGTCCGCCAGCGAGGAAAAGACCGTGAAGATTCTCTATCTGCACCGCACCGCCTCCAAGGATGGTCAGGACGTTCATATCGAGGCGATGATCGCGGCGATGCGCCGTCAGGGCCATCAGGTCCGGGTAGTGGCCCCGCCGCTGTCGGCGGCGGCGCCCTTCGGCCATGATGGCGGCGGGATCGCCCGCATCCGGCGGTGGTTGCCCGCGATCGTCTCTGAGGCGCTGGAACTGGGCTATTCCCTGGTCGCTTATCGCCAGTTGAAGGCGGCTTACGACCAGTTTGCCCCGGATCTGCTCTACGAACGCTATAATTTGTTTTTTCTCGCCGGTTTATGGCTGAAGCGTCGCACCGGGATTGCGTATGCGCTGGAGGTCAATGCGCCGCTGGCCGAGGAACGGGCCTGTCATGGCGGGCTGAAATTGCGCTGGCTGGCCCACTGGACCCAGCGCGCCGTCTGGCGCGGGGCCGATGTGACCCTGCCAGTTACCCAGGTTCTGGCCGAGTTTCTCCGCCGGGCCGGGGTGGCCGAGGCGCGGATCCGGGTGGTTCCGAACGGCATCGATCGGGATGCTTTCCCTCCCGATCTCGACCGTCACGCCCAGCGGGCCGCCCTCGGCCTGTCGGACAAGATCGTGTTGGGTTTTACCGGGTTCATCCGCGACTGGCATGGGCTGACCACGGTGGTTGAGGTGATGGCCACGCTGCCCCGGCGCGAGGATTTCCATCTGCTGGTGATTGGGGACGGGCCGGGTCTGGCTCCGGTGCAGGCGCGGGCGCGGGATCTTGGTCTGACCGCTCAGCTGACCTGTCTTGGTTTGATGCCGCGCGATCAGGTGGCGGCCGGGATTGCCGCTTTTGACATCGCCCTTCAGCCCAAGGTGGTGGCTTATGCCTCGCCTCTCAAAGTGTTCGAATATATGGCGCTGGGGCGGGCGATCCTGGCCCCGGATCAGCCCAATATCCGCGAGATCCTGACCGACGGGGCGAACGCTTTGTTGTTCGATCCGGAGAACCGGGCTGATTTCCAGCGGCAGATTCTGCGCCTGTGTGGTGATGCCGCGCTGCGTCAGCGTCTTGGCGCCGCGGCCAGTGACAGCATTGAGGCGCGCGGTCTGACCTGGGAGGCCAATGTGACCCGGGTGTTGTCTTTTTTTGCGACAGGTCGGTCTCGGTGAAACGGCCCGGTTTACGGGGGCATCAGTCGGAACCAGAGGATCCCGCCGGCCTCATGCGCGGCGAAATAGACGGCTTGCCAGGCTTTGACCGAGGGAATCCAGCTGCGCCATCCGGTCAGCGGCGGCAATGGGGTGCAGCCCGCCGGGGCGGGAATCACCTTCAGCCCTTGTCGTTCGAATTCGAGCACGGCGCGCGGCATGTGCCAGAAATGGGTCACCAGCACGATCGTGTCGATCCCGGCGGCGTGCAGCAGAGGGGCGGACAAAGCAGCATTTTCGTGGGTATTGCGCGAGGCGGTTTCGCTCCAGGTGACCCCGACCTGGAAATCCGTTTCGAGCGATCGGCGCATCACCGCTCCCAGGCTTTCGGACAGGCCTTCGACGGCGCCGCCGGTCACCAGGACCGGCCGATGGCTGGCGCGAGCCAGCGCCGCGCCCTGACGCAAGCGAATCAGGGTCAGGGCGCCGGGTTGAGGGGGGGACATTTCCGGGCCTGGGGTGGCTTCGGCGCTCAGGATGACGATCGCCCCGCCGGCAGCGGCCCTCTCCGGGGGCAGCGGCGGATAATGGTCGAGGCTATGCAGCAACCGGTCGCTGACGGCGGGAAGCGAGAGGAGCAGGGTCAGGGTCAGGCAGGTCAAGGAGAGGCGACCGCGGGTCAGCAGGGCGACCACCAGCAGGCCGACGGGGGGGAGGAGGAGGGCTTTGAGCAGGGTATACAGGGGACGATATCCTTCAGCGTTAGTTTGGCGGGGCTGCCGCCCCGCGCCCCGCCTGGAGGCTGCGCCTCCAGACCTCGGCTTTTTTTCATTGTCATGGTGTTGGCGGTTAGTCCCGCCTGGGGCGGGGCGCTGGAGGTACCGGATCGGGCGCTCGTCTGCGGGGAAACCCACGACATCGTTTATCATCTCGACCAGCCGGATGTCCGTTCCGTCCGACTCGCGGTGCGTTGGTCTGATGAGGCCGGCCGGGTGGTCGAGGAATGGGCGCGGCCGGTCGATCGCAGCGGGGCGGGGCGGATTGTCTTTCAGCTTGATGGCTGCCTGGCGGTGGTGCCGCTCAATCATCTGAGGGTTCGGGTTGAAGCGGTTGGGGGGAGGGAGGAGGGGGCGGAGGTTTCGGTTCTGGCCATTCCGGCGTCCTCGCCCTGGTGGGATTATCAGATCATCATTTGGCAGGGTCAGACTCGCCACGGGTATGAGGCGCTCCGCGCGATCGGCGTCACCGCCGGCAAGCTGATCGCCAAGGATCGGCCTCTTCAACTTCAGGAGGGAGAGGAAGGGGGGTTACTGGCCAGCGGTTTGAGCTGGTACGAGGAGAACATCGCTACTGATTTTTTCTCGGCCTATCACCGTTTCACCCCGGGCCGGGCGGTCAATTGGAAGTATGTCGAGGCTCAGGCCCGCCACCGTCTCGATCCGGCCAGTTTGACTCCGTTTTACCGTGATCCCAGTTTGGCGGATCCGGTTTGGCGGGCGCGGATCGGAGATCGGCTGGCGCGAGTGGTCGCATCGCAGCGGCGATTCCGGCCGCTGTTCTATGATCTGGCGGACGAGGCTGGTCTGGCCGATCTGGCCGCTTACTGGGATTTCGATTTTTCACCGGTAGCGTTGGCGCAATTTCGCTCCTGGCTGCGTCAGTCTTATGGTTCGCTTGCCGGCCTCAACCGGGGATGGGGGACCCATTTTGCCCGCTGGGACGTGGTCCGGCCGCAAACCGCCGCCGAAGCCGTGCGCGGGTCGGGCAAAAATTTTGCGGCCTGGGTCGATTTCCGCGCTTGGATGGATTTGTCTTTTGCCGAAGCGGTCGCCGAGGCCACTGCCGTGCTTCATGCGGCCGATCCGGCGGCGCGGGCGGCTCTGGCCGGGGCACAGAGTCCGGGGTGGGGCGGTTATGATTATACCCGGCTGGCCACCGCCGTTGATGTGATGGAGATCTATGATTTCGGCGGCAATGTCGAGCTGCTGCGCTCGCTTAACCCCGAACTGATCCGGCTCTCGACTCTGGCTGACAGCGGAGTCTCGGCACGACAACGACTGTGGCGGGCGGTCCTTCAGGGAAACCGGGGGGTGATTCTGTGGGACGAGGCCGGCGGATTCGTCGATGGCGCCGGTCGGTTGGGACCACGGGCGGTGGAGATGGCCCCGATCTTCCGCGAATTACGCAGCGGACTGGGGGCGCTGATGATTGCCGCCCGTCCGGTTCCGGCCCGGATCGCCCTCCATTATTCGCCGGCCAGCTTCCGGGTTGATTGGATCCTGGACCAGCGCCAGCGCGGCGGGCACGGGTTGGAACTGGCACATCAGTCTGATCATCCCGAGGATGAGTTCACCCGGCTGCGTCTGTCCCTGGCCTCCGCCCTTACCGATCGTGGCCTAGAATATCGTGCCCTCTCCAGCCAGCAGATTGAACAGGGCGATCTGGAAACCAGCGAGATAAAGGTACTGGTGCTGCCCCGGTCACAGGCCCTGTCCGATCCGGAGGCGGCCGCGATCCTCCGCTTTGCCGATCACGGCGGCATCGTGATCGCCGCCGGCCCGTTCGGCGGTTACGATGAGCATGGACGCCGACGCCCGTCTCCCGCCCTGGGCACCGCGCTCCAGGTGTGGCCGCTGAATGAGGGATTGGCCGCCGCCGGAATCACCCCAACCTTCCCCGTGACCGACCCCCATACCGGCGCCGCTATCCCCGGGCTGGAGATCCGCTCAACCCGGAACGGCGATGTCGTGCTGCTGAGCGTGCTGACCACCCTAGAACAGACCGGCCCGGTGCGGATCACCTTCCCCGAAACCCGCTGGGTGGTCGACCTGCGGCGCCGTCATCCTTTGGGCTGGCGACATGACGTTGAAGTGACTTTGGCCCCCGACCAGCCGGTGCTGCTGGCCCTGTCTCCCCGCCCCTTTCCCGCCCTGGAGCTGTCCGGGCCGAAACAGCTGACGGCCGGAACAACCGGACATTTCATCCTCCGCCGCGCTGCCCCGGCCCCCGACCAAACCGCATTCTTCCATGTCGAAATCCACGATCCGGCAGGACGGCTGGTCCCGCACTATTCTGTCACCCTGACCAGCCCCAGCGGCGAAATCACGCTTCCCCTCCCCTTGGCCCGGAATGATCGCCCCGGCCGGTGGAGCCTCACCGCCACCGACAGAATCAGCGGCAAAACCGCTTCAGCATCCGTGCAGGTGCTCCCTCCAAACCTTTCAAAACAGTGAGGGGTTCGGGGAGCTTGCTCCCCGAGCGGGTTCGGGCGGCAGCCCGACAATCTTTGGCAGGGCGCTCCCATGTCTGACAACAGCTCACACGATTTTGCCTCGCTCAAAGGACACATGGCCAAAGGGGCCCTGTGGATGGTCGGCATGCGCTGGTCGCTGCGGCTGATCGGCTTGCTCAATACCCTGATCATCGCCCGCTTGCTGACCCCCGACGATTTCGGCGTCTCGACCATGGCCTGGATCGTGGTCGAATTCCTGATGATGCTGGCCGAAACCAATGTCGATATCGGAGTCCTGCGAAACAACAAATTCACCCGCGACTATCTCGATTCCGCCTGGACGGTGAAAATCATCTCGGGCGTGGTGATCTTCGTCGTGCTGATGGCGATCGCCCCCTTGACCGAACTCTATTACGAAGATCACCGGGTGCCGCTGGTGATCCAGATCGTCTCTCTGCGCGCTTTGATCATGGGATTCGAAAATATCGGCATCGCCGAATTCCGCCACAAAATGGAGTTCGCGAAGGAATTCCGCTACTGGATGCTGCGGAGAATGCTGATGCTCGGGTTCGGGCTGGGGCTGGCCTTCGCTTTGGGCAATTACATGGCCCTGGCCCTGGCCGCCCCCGTTTCAGGCGCCCTGACCGTCGCCCTCAGCTTCCTCATGTCGTCCTATCGGCCCCGGATCAGCTTCGTCAAATGGCGTGAATTATGGCGCTTCTCGCAATGGCAGTTGCTGTCAAACGCAACTCGCTACGTCAATGGCCGCGCCGATCAGTTCGTCGTCGGCGGCATCGGCGATGCTGCTGACACCGGCCATTATTACGTCGCCTCGGACATCGCCGGCATGCCCACCCGCGAAGTGATCGGCCCGATGGGGCGCGCCTTCCTCCCGGTGCTGGCCAAAATCGTCGGCCAGCCGGGCGAATTGCGCCAAGCCTGGGACGTGATCCTGCAATTCACCGCCCTGATCGCCTTTCCGGCCGGCGTCGGAATGGCGCTGATCGCCGATGATACGATCCTGGTTCTCCTGGGTCCGCAATGGATCAATTCAACCTTTTTCTTCCAATGGCTGGCCCTGTGCGCGCTGTTCGAAGGATTTTTCCTGTCAATGGAGACCCTGTTTATCGTCAACCATCATGAACGCACGTTCGCTCTGATCAACGGCTTCCAATTGCTGGTTCTGGTCCCGCTGCTCTTCGCCGCTGGTCATTTTTTCGGGATCGTCGCCATCGCCCAGGTTCGGCTGGTGGTGATGGCCATAACCGTCGTGGCGATGTTCGCGCTGATGATCCGTCTGGGCTGGACCGACATCGGCACCATCCTGCGATCGCTGTGGCGGCCGGCGGTGGCATCGGCGGTGATGGCGGTCGCGGTGATGGCCGGACATGGCGATCACGGCGGGATGCGAATCCTCTCGCTCGCCCTCGATATCACGCTCGGGGCTGTGGTCTTCTGCGGGGTCCTGTTCGGGCTTTGGCTGGCCTGCCGCCGTCCCCCCGGCGCCGAAGCGATCGTGATCGCGGCACTCCGCACCAGAGTGAGACGTCGCTCCACCTGATTTCAGCGCCAATACCATCATCGGAATAAGTACTTTCCGACGATATTGGTGTGGTTGAAGATTAAGATACATTTTTACGCATTCAATGCTGCTTTCTCCGCTTGAAAGTGGGGCAATCACGCTGATTGCCATGATTTTTTATTTTAAAACATTCTTTATTTTTTTTGATAGCCCCTTCTTCCGTGCTGTGGAGGAGGTGCGTTTTTCTTCTTCAGGATCATCACCCGCCGACCGGCCCGACCGGGCGGGCACAAGGGGAGCAATCATGGCTGGATCGACGGGGGAGTCCCG
>Ga0209373_10001872_pt1 | contig 23059 bp, 10 predicted proteins | sample Higcelweek5metaG_FD_187173 | JGI IMG/M metagenome (GOLD analysis project Ga0209373, IMG submission 187173) | Freshwater pond sediment microbial communities from the University of Edinburgh, under environmental carbon perturbations - High... | ecosystem: Environmental > Aquatic > Freshwater >... | reverse complement strand
TCAAAATAGGGTCTAAAATATTGTTTAAAGGGTAAGCCTCAATCTCAGATTGGGGCTTTTTTTGTAAATATTAAACTAGACAGGTTAGTTATGTCTGGGTGTGGTAGAAATATTCTTCTAATTGGGGGTAATTTTTTTGAACGCTGTATATCCGTTGATTTATAGTTGTTTGTGAGAATGTATTTATTTTAACTTCGCTCACCTCTGTGTGAAAGTGCATGTTCATTTTACCGTTGGTTGGCAACATAAAATAGATAAATCGAATATGTACAACCACTAATCATCACATCTAAAATTTAATTAATCTAAAATCTATGAAATCTAAAAACAGAAATGTAAAACTATTCCTGTTTACCCGAAGTTTTGCGTTGCTCCTATTTTTGATAGCGATATCAAGTGGAGTATTTGCTCAAAAAATTGAGGTAAATGGGACTGTAGTTGATCAAAACAATGCTCCATTAATTGGAGCGACTGTGGTCGAAATTGGAACCACCAATGGTGTTATCACAAACATCGATGGTCGATATTCAATTACATCACTTTCTAACAATCCAAAGCTTCGCTTCTCTTCAGTTGGATTTTCAACTCAGGAAATTGCCGTTGCAGGTAAATCGATTATCGATGTTGTGCTTAAGGAAGATTTTGCACGAATTGACGAAGTAGTCGTTGTCGGATATGGTGTTCAAAAGAAAAGCGACCTCACAGGTTCGGTGTCGTCTGTTTCAGGTGAACAACTTTCCCGTCTTGCGGCATCGGGTGTCGATCAGGCGTTGCAGGGAAAAGCGGCGGGTGTAAATGTAATCCAAAACACAGGTATGCCCGGTGGTAAAATCTCAATTCAAATTCGTGGTATTTCTTCTATCAATGGTACTGACCCCTTGGTTATTATTGATGGTATGCCCGGAAGTCTGAATGGTTTAAGCCCCGATAATATTGAATCAATTGAAATTTTAAAAGATGCTTCTTCTGCAGCAATTTATGGCTCTTCTGGTGGTAACGGTGTTATTTTGGTTACAACCAAAAAAGGGAAAGTTGGGAAAACTTCAACTTCGTTTAGTTATTACAGAGGTTATCAGACCCCATGGAAAAAGATTGATGTTTTAAATTCACAGGAGTATGCCGATGAGATGAACTACATTGCCATGTACAAGAATCCCGACAAATACACGCCGTTTACGACACAACCCGATACACTTCAAAATTACGATTGGCAGGATCTCATGTTCCGTACATCGGTTATGGAAAATTACGATTTGTCGATTTCTGGAGGTAACGAGAACTCAACATTCCTTGTGAGTGGAAATATTATGAAACAAGATGGTATAATGCACAATAGTGATTATTCAAAATATAATTTCCGTGTTGTTTCCGACCACAAACTAAGCAAATACATTAAAGTGGGTGAGATCGTAAATTTTAACCATTCCAACAATAATGGTTACGACGAATGGGTATTCCAGAATGAATACAACAGCCCAATTACTGGAGTTGTAAGTATGTATCCTTACGTTTCTCCTTACGATGAAAATGGAAAATGGAGTGTTGCTCCTAACGGTGGTGGTAACCCAAAAGTAGCCGAAGACGTTATGAACCGTCAGAAAAAAGGTTATTCAATCGACGGTAATGCGTATTTGGAATTGAATCCGTTCAAAGGGTTGGTGATCACTAGCCGCATTAAGGGTGGTGTTGCTTTTAATACCATCGACGAATTCAATAAGGTTTACTCATATAGCCCTACTACTAAAAATGAACACAGCAATGTGAAAAAAGAGATTGCTCAGTATAACGACTGGACTTTCCAGAACTTTGCAAACTACAATACAACGTTGGTTGAAAAGCATAATGTTGGTGCCATGGTTGGTATGGAGGCTCATTCAGACAATTACACTTCGATGAGTGGAACTCGTTACGACCTGCAAAGCGAAATTCCTGAAAATCGTTTCTTCGATGCCAGTACCGATGTGTCTTCAATTTCCCAATTTGTAAAAGGTGGTGGTGGTCATAACCGTAATTACTCCTATTTTGCTCGTTTAAATTACGATTATGCGAGTAAATATTTGTTAACTGCTAATTTCCGTCAAGACGTTTCGTCTCGGTTTGGCCCAAGTAATCGTAAAGGTAATTTCACTTCTTTTTCAGTAGGTTGGAAATTTATTGAAGAAGAATTTATGAAAAGTCAGGACGTGATCAGCTTTGGTAAAATCCGGTTTGGTTATGGCGAGAATGGTGCAAATGCTCCTGAAGGGTTCAGATATTCTCCACTTGTTGTTCAAAATCTTGCTCCTCTAAATTATATTTTCGATGGATCGACTATTTCGCAAGGCGCTGCCAGCGTTCAGTTAGCGAACCCAGCAATGAAATGGGAAACCATGATTATGAAAAATGCAGGTATTGATCTTGGATTCTTCAAAAACAGGTTGAATGTAACTATCGACCTGTTTGAAAAATCGAACGAAGACATGCTTTACTATCAAAGTTTGTTAGCAGCAACCGGTGTATACCAAAATCCAAGCTATGTTCAGCAATTGGGTGGCGATGCCCGTCCGTTGGTGAACCTTGGCAAAATCAAAAACAGTGGTGCTGAATTAACTGTTGGGTATAAAAAATCGGTTGGTGAGTTCAAGTTTAGTGTCGATGGAAACCTCACCCTGTTGAAAAATGAAGTGATTGACATTGCTGGTGATTCAATTTATAGGGGAGGTGTTGGTGTAAACCTTTCGAACCTTGCATTAACTGCCGAAGGAATGCCACTCTCACAGTTCTGGGGCTACAAAACCGATGGTATTTTCACCATGGACGACGCCGCTTGGGGTATTGACAAAAAAGGAAACAAATACATCTACATTCCAAATCAGCCCTTTGCTCTTAGTACAAAAGGCGACACCGTATATGCCAGTCCTAAAGCAAAACCAGGCGATGTACGTTTTGTCGATTTGAACCATGATGGAAAGTTAAGTGAAAAGGATAAAACGACTTTGGGAAGTCCAATTCCAAAAGCAATTATTGCTCTTGCTTGTAATTTTGAATACAAAAATTTCGACCTGAGCTTGAACTTTCAAAGTGCCTTTGGAAACAAAATTTTCAATGGGGCCAAAAGTGATAGTTATTTGATGAAGCAGGATGTAGGCGAAAACCGTATTGCACTTGCTAAAGATCAATATCGTTTGCCAATTTACAACTCTGCAGGCGAAATGATTTATGCGGGAAAAACGGATACTGAAATGTTCCGTATCGATCCTAAAGGCGATAACCAAAACTTTACCCGTGTTTCTGATTTCTACATTGAAGATGGCTCATATGTAAGGCTCAAAAATATTCAGTTAGGTTATACCATTCCAGAAAATATTGTTCAGAAAATTGGACTTCAATACCTGAGGGTTTATGTTGGCGCTAAGAACTTACTTACATATACCAAATATTCTGGTTTCGATCCTGAAATTGGTTCTGGTGATTTATTACAGCAAGGAATTGACCATGCTGCTTCATATCCGCAAGCCCGTATGATTTTAATGGGTGTAAACCTGAAATTCTAAGATTTTAAAACAGATGAAAATGAAAAACATAAAATACATAAGCTCTGCTCTGGTGGGTTTAGCTCTTGTGGCTTGTAGCGAAGAATTTGTGGATTTAAAGCCCATTGCAAAAGCAAGCGAATCGACATTTTATACAACAATGACCGCGGCCGATCAGTCTGTTACGGCATGCTATGCTAATTTCTGTATGGAAAAATTGTGGGACTTATCCATAATGATGACTTTGGGAAGTATAGCTTCAGATGAAGCTGAAGCTGGTGCTGATGGTAAGGCAGACGTTGTGGAATATCAACACATCGATCAATTGAGACACACCCCACAAGAAGCAAATGTGTTCGACTGGTCTTGGGGATACCTCTTCAAATCAATCAACTATTGTAATATTGCCATTCAACGGTTGCCCGATATCACAATTGAAAGCGATCCTGCATTCGATGCAGAGTTGATTAAGAAAAGAATGGGTGAAGCTTACTTCCTTCGTGCATACAATTACTTTACTTTATGTCAGATCTATGGTGGAGTTCCTATTTACGATAAAATTCCAACGCCAGATCAATACAATAAACCTCGAAACGAAATATCAGAGGTATATGCTTTGATAAAAGCAGACTTAATAAAAGCTTCAGAATCACTTCCCGAACGTGAAGGCTGGGGTGCTGATGTTGGGCGCGCAAGTAAAGGTGCAGCAAATGCAATGCTTGCAAAAGTGTATCTGTATGAATCGTCGTATGCCAAGTATTGTAAAGACGATGACCGTTTTAAAGGTATGGTTGAACATTGGGATTCCGCAGCTTTTTATGCCGAAAAAGTAATCAATTCAGGTCAATACAAATTGGTTGGAATCGATGGTGAACAATTCGATACTTGGAGAGGGCCAAAAACAGGAGGTTATCAATATATATTCATGAAAGACGGAAATAACTCAAAAGAGAGTGTTTTTGAAATTCAGAATGTTCAAGATGGATTGGAATGGTTTAACACCCGTGGCACGGCTCTTGTTCGTTGGACTGCTCCTCGTAAAATTGATATGAATACCAAGCCCAATACCAATGGTGAAGATTTTGGTTGGGGCTGGTGGTGCCCTGCTCAAGCTTTGGTTAATGCTTACGAAGTAGGCGACCCACGTTTTAAAGCAACCGTACTTTCAGAAGGTGATTCAATTCAATGTAATTTCCCTGGAGATAAAGGTATAGCATGGCGTAAAGTAAATTTCAATCTTCTAAAAAGTGCAACAGGTCTTTCAACCAACCTTCGCAAATACGAATGCTCTTACGATGAATATTGGAAGAATTCGAAATCGTGGCAAGATGGTCCTATCAATGTGAAATTGATTCGTTTTGCCGATGTTGTTTTATTTGCTTCAGAAGCATATTTTGAAATGGGAAATAATTCAAAATCAATAGAGTATATCAATATGGTTCGCACACGTGCTCGTATGAGCGGTAGCACCAATTCTCCAGCAGATTTGTCGGCTGTAAGTCACGATGCGATTGTTCACGAACGTATGGTTGAACTTGGTTGTGAAGGGCACCGTTTCTTCGATTTAGTTCGTTGGAACCTCGCAGATAAATATATGAACCATACTTTAGCCGATGGCGACAATATTGAATTTGTAAAAGGGAAACATGAATTCTTCCCAATACCCGACAAACAAGTAGGTTTAAGCAATGGTGTATTACAACAATATCCCGGTTGGTAGGTAATAGTAGATTAGAAAATTTCGAAATGAATTTTTGAATGCAAGAGCTCCGAATCATCGATCGGGGCTCTTCTTTTTTCAGGATAGCCAAATGCGATGATCGAGAGAACCGACTTTGAATTTGGAATTCCCAATAGATTTTTTACATATTCTTCGGCGCCCATTTCAGCGTTGTGTTCCCTTTTATGGATTTGAACCCAACAACTGCCCAGCTCAAGCTCTTCGGCCTGCATTTGCATCATAATCGATGCTATGGAACAGTCTTCAATCCATGTGTCTGATTCTGTTGAATCTCCTAATACTGCTACAGCCAATGCGCAACCCTCAATCAATTTAGAACCATGTGGTTTGCTCAACGATAGCGATTTCAGCATTTCAGGGTCTTCAATAAAAATAAAATCCCAATGGTTTTTCTGTTTTCCGGTAGGAGAGAGGATTGCCGCTTTTTTCAACAACTCAATTTTCTCTTTTTCGATTGATTTGCTGATGAATTTTCGGGTGCTTCTTCTGTTTTTGATCAGTTGTTCAAACGACATGGTTCTTCTGTTTAAAATGTTCGATGAATATGTTTTTATTTTAGGCATAAAAAAACCGGCTGTAAACCGGTTCTATATAGTAATTATCTGACAATTGTCTGTTCTCGATTTGGACCTACCGAAACAATGGTAATTCTTACTCCCGTTTGTTCTTCCAAAAAATGGATGTAATTTTTCAACTCTTTAGGGAATTGTTCTTCCGAAGTAACGTTGGTTATATCACAATTCCATCCCGGAAATTCAGTATAAACGGGTTCTAAATCAGACGTTAGTTCATAAGGGAATTCAGTGGTGATTTCATTGTTTATTTTGTATCCTACACATGCTTTGATGGTTGCAAAACTATCCAGAACATCGGCTTTCATCATAATTAAGTCGGTTACCCCATTCAGCATTATTGAATAGTTCAGGGCTACCAAATCAATCCATCCACATCTTCTTGGGCGGCCTGTTGTTGCGCCAAATTCATGGCCAATAGCTCGCATGTTTTCTCCGTCGGCGTCGAATAGTTCGGTTGGGAAAGGTCCCATTCCAACACGAGTACAATAGGCCTTGAATATTCCATAAACTTTACCAATGCTTGAAGGCGCAATTCCTAGTCCTGTACATGCTCCGGCGCAAATTGTATTCGAAGATGTTACGAAAGGATACGAACCAAAGTCAATATCGAGCATTGTTCCTTGTGCTCCTTCTGCAATTATCGATTTTCCCGCTTTTAAAGCGTTGTTGATATAGTTTTCGCTGTCAATGAGTTTGTATTTCTTTAAAACCTCAATGCCTTCGAACCATTCAACTTCAAATTTGGCTAACAATTCTTTATAATCGTAATTGAAGAATTTCTCCAACTGTTGAATGTGTTGTTCTTTGCGCTGATTGTATTTTTCTTCAAAATTCTCGAGCAAATCACCAACACGTAATCCATCGCGGCCAATTTTGTCACGGTATGTCGGTCCAATGCCTTTCAGTGTAGATCCAATTTTTGTTTCGCCTTTAGCAGTTTCAGATGCTGCATCGAGTAACCGATGGGTTGGCAAAATGAGGTGTGCTTTTTTTGAAATTAACAATGAATCTGTAAGGTCGAATCCAATTTTAGCAATTGACTCAATCTCTTTTTTAAAGATTGCAGGATCTATAACTACTCCGTTTCCAATGACATTCATTGTGTCTTTTCGGAAAATCCCTGATGGGATAGTGTGCAATACTTGTTTAATGTTGTTGAATTCAAGTGTATGACCAGCGTTTGGACCACCTTGGAAACGAGAAACTACATCGTATTGAGGGGTAAGTACATCAACTACTTTTCCCTTACCTTCATCGCCCCACTGCAGGCCAAGCAAAACATCGACTTTCATTTTTATCTGTTTTTCAATTAGCATTTTTTGAACAAAAAAATAGGTTTATCCCAAAACATGTGGAATAAACCGCCTGGTATTTCTACTCTTGGTTTTGGCGTTCAAAAGTACAAAACAATAAACTACCCTACAAGGAATGTTTAAATGAATAAGTATATATTTTGGTGTTTTAAAAAATGTTAGTGGTTTTTCAATGTGCTTTCGCCATAAATATAGAGGGTGTGATGCGAAAGTTTAAAGTTGTGGTCTTTACAGGCATCTTCAATGATTTGGCGAATGCGGGGATCGAAAAATTCAGTGACTGTCCCGTTTGATAAATCAATCAAATGATCATGAATATCAGAAGTATACGTTTTTTCAAATTGCGCTATGTTTTTGCCAAACTGATGCTTAACCACAAGTTTACATTCGATCAAAAGTTCTAATGTATTGTAAAGTGTAGCTCGGCTAACCCTGTAATTTTTGTTCTTCATCGAAAGGTGCAACGTTTCAACGTCGAAGTGTCCGTTTCGGGTGTAAATTTCATCAAGGATTGCAAATCGTTCAGGTGTTTTACGATGTTTACCGGTCTCAAGATATTCAGTAAATAACTTCCTTGCTTTACATTTTAACTTTTGGTTATTCATACTTGAACGAAGTTTAAATTACAGCAAATATATATAAATTGAACTGAACCAAAATGAGCGGTTTTTATCTTCTTTTAGATCTCCTCTATTCGTTCAACACTCTCAATACCCTTAATCTTCTTCATTTTAGAAATGATGTTTTCTAAATCTTCGATATTGTGAACATATAAATCAAGATTGCCAATAAATACACCTTCGTATGTGTCGAATTTCACCGTTCTCATGTTTATGTTATGGTCTTTCGATATAATTGAGGTGATTTCTGACACAATGCCAATTCGATCGAACCCTTTAATTGTGATTTGTGATAAATAAGAGAATATCTTGAATTGTTTCCATTGGGCCGTGACAATGCGATCGCCTTCGTTTGCCATTATTTTTATGGTTTCGGGACACGATTTCTTATGAATGACAACTTTATTATTATCGCGGATATACCCAATTACATCATCTCCCGGAATAGGATTGCAACATTTTGATAATGTAAACCTTTTCTCAATGTTTTCTTCGCTCAGTATGAATGGTTTGCTTTTGTCAATTTTATTATTCTCTTCTTCAGTTTCGGGGCTGCTTCCTTTTTTCTTTCTGTTTAAGCTTAATTTCCAGTAATTTATAAATGTGTTTCTTTCTTTCTTAATTTCAAATAAATCGGCAAGGTTGTCCAGTTTAATTAGGCCCGAACCAACTTGGGCATACATTTGAATTTTTGAATCAAGATCAAAACGTTGGAGCAGAATATTAATGGTTTCGGTTGAAGGTATCCTGTTTATTTTTCTCAGTTCTTCAACAATAATCTCTTTCCCTTTTTCGATATGCTGTTTTTGCTCAAGTTTAAACTCATCTTTTACTTTTTGTTTCGCTTTTGCAGTCACAACAACGTCAAACCAATGGGCCTGAGGTTTTTGCTTTTCTGAAGTTAAAATCTCAATTTGATCACCACTGCTTAACACGTGACTAATTGGAACAAGTTGATGGTTGATTTTTGCCCCAATGCATTTATTTCCTAAGTCGGTATGGATTTCATAAGCCAGATCAAGTACAGTTGACCCTTTTGGCAGTGCTTTCATTTCTCCTTTTGGAGTGAAAACAACAATTTCAGAACTGAATAAGTTGAGCTTAAAATCATCGAGAAACTCCAAAACATCAGATTCAGGATTGAGCAGTGTTTCTTTGATTCGTTCAAGCCATTTGTCCAATTCTGAGTCGTGGGTCGATTCTCCTTTGTATTTATAATGCGCGGCAAATCCTTTTTCCGCTATCTCGTTCATCCGTTCGCTTCTGATCTGAACTTCGACCCATTTTCCTTCAGGCCCCATAACCGTTAGGTGAAGTGCTTCATAGCCATTGGCTTTTGGCATTGTGATCCAGTCGCGAATTCTATCTTGTTTGTAATTGTATACCGAAGTTACAATTGAAAAGATCTCCCAGCACTTGCGGCGTTCGTCAATTTTTTCTGTCGATTTAAAAACGATCCGAATTGCTAGCAGATCGTATACTTCATCGAAAGACACTTTTTTGACTTGCATCTTTTTCCAGATTGAATAGATTGATTTTTGACGACCTTTAATCGTAACTTCGAGATTTTCGTTGGTTAATAACGATTCAATTGGTTGTATAAATTGTTCTACTAAATATTTACGGTGTTCTTCTTTATCGCGTAATTGAAGTGAAATGTCTCTATACTGATCGGGATAACGGTATTTTAAACTAAGATCCTCGAGCTCTGTTTTTATGGCATATAATCCTAGCCGATGTGCGAGTGGTGCATAAATGTAAAGCGTTTCTCCCGATATCTTCAATTGTTTATTGGGTGTCATTGAATCGAGGGTGCGCATATTATGCAAACGGTCTGCTATTTTTATAAGAATTACGCGGACATCGTCAGATAAGGTGAGCAACATTTTTCTAAAATTTGTTGCTTGTTTGTAGTCAAAATTCCCTTCTAGTTTTGTTAACCCATCTACAATTGTTGCAATTCGGGGTCCAAATAGGTTATTTATGTCTTCTAGTGTATAATCGGTATCTTCAACTACATCGTGAAGAATTGAGGATACAATTGATTTTGTCCCAAGTCCGATCTCTTTGGTTACTATTGTTGCAACTGACAGTGGATGAAGTATGTATGGTTCGCCAGATTTTCTTCGAACACCTTCGTGAGCACTATTGGCAAAATCAAAAGCCTTATGAATCAAAGCTAAATTTTCTTCCGACAAATCATGTTTGCACGATTTGAGCAGATTCTCAAAAGCTTCTTGAATTTGTTGATCATCTAATTTTGAATGAAGCGTCATATGGCAAATTGATTGTTTACTTGTAAAGCAATATTAATTTAAATTGAGTAAAGAACAAAGTGTATTGATTTCAAAAAATTGACTAGTTAATTAATATCAAATTGTGATAGAATGTTTATAAGGTTTATAAAATTTAAACCTTTATTTTTGTTGGATTATGTCTCATCAAGAAAAAATAAATTTTTGGTTTTTAACTTGTTAAAGAATAGATTAATGGATACGCTTCAAATTCAGATATCAATAATTATCCCGGTATATAATCGTCCCAATGAAATTGATGAACTTTTAGGAAGTTTAGTTTTGCAAACAGATGCTGACTTTGAAGTTATTATTGTTGAAGATGGGTCAGAAATTAAGTGCGATGATGTTGTAAATAAATATAGTGAAAAATTAGTTCTTCATTATTTCTTTAAAGAGAATTCGGGGCCGGGGCAAAGCCGAAATTATGGTTGTGAAAGGGCAAGTGGAAGCTATTTTATTTTTTTAGATTCTGATTGTCTTTTGCACGAAAACTATGTAAGCATTGTTCGAAAAGTCCTTTCCGAAAATTATGTCGATGCTTTTGGGGGGCCTGATCGTTCTCATGAAAGTTTTACCAATCTTCAAAAGGCAATCAGTTATTCTATGACTTCCTTCTTTACTACTGGAGGTATTAGGGGCGGTGGTGAAAAACTGGACAAATTCTTTCCGAGAAGTTTTAATATGGGGTTCTCCCGCGAGGTGTATGAAAAAACCAGAGGTTTTTCTCTTATGCGTTTTGGAGAGGATATTGATATGAGCATAAGGATTTTAGGCTTCGGTTTTAAAACACGGCTCATTAAAGAAGCCTATGTTTTTCACAAACGGCGAAATACCATTAATAAGTTCTATAAGCAAGTCTTTAATTCTGGTGTAGCTCGAATTAATCTTTATAAGAAGCACCCCGGTTCTTTGAAGTTGGTTCATTTGTTGCCTTCTTGTTTTACCTTTGGGGTAATATTTTGTTTATTCCTTTTTATTTTTCTTGGAATAATTGGGTTAGTTCCTTTGTTCCTTTATGCATTGTTGATTTTCGTTGATTCTGGAATTAAAAACAGAAGCATTGCAATTGGAGGTGTTTCTATAACAACCAGCTATGTCCAATTGATGGGTTATGGGTTGGGGTTTTTATATGCTTTTTGGAGACGAATATTGTTAAGCGACAAGGAATTCTCTGCGTTCAAGAGAAATTTCTACAAATAGAAACTGGTTAAAAACAGGATCAAAAGTTTTTTATACAGAGATATATGTTAATGCTTCATTCTGATAGAGGGTAAATTGAGAATTTCTGCATCAAATGAATTCTTCGGTTAGGTGTAGCCGATTAAAAACGGAGTTTGAAATCCCAACGCGATTATTTTTCTCTGTGACCTCTGAGTATTCTCAATAGGAAAGATTCATAGGTGCACAATAAATAGAGATGAACAACAACGACTTAAGAGTTGTAATGATATTCTCTGTGTTAAATTTGAAATGTTTCAGAAATTAGTGTAGTAGAATTTCTTGAAGGAAAGGAAAAACCTTATCTTTTTCGTGTATGTCAAACCAATTAATTGTTTTGTCTTTGTTGAACCAAGTCAGTTGTCGACGAGCATATCGGCGGGTATTTCTTTTTATAAGTTCAATGGCTGTTTCTAGCGAAATCTCATTGTCGAAATAATCAAAAAGTTCTTTATAGCCAACAGTGTTTAGTGAATTTAAATTTTTAAAAGGATAGAGGGTTTTAGCCTCTTCGACCAAACCATCTGAAATCATTTTGTCTACACGTTGGTTGATTCTTGAATGCAATAGTTCGCGGTTGGTGTTGAGACCAATTTTTATAATTCGAAAATCGCGTTTTTTTTGCGGGTTTGTTCTGAACGAAGAATATTTCTTACCTGTCATATAAAAAACCTCGAGAGCATGAATGATGCGTTTGTGATTTTTCAGGTCAGCAATTGCGTAATATTCCGGATCAATTCTTTTAAGTTCAGTTCTTAACGGTTCAATTCCTTCATTTTTAAATCGTATTGTAATTTCCTCACGAATCTTAGGGTCAATGTCGGGTAGGTCATCAATGCCGTTGCATACTACGTCGATATAAAGCATGGAACCGCCTGTCATGATGACAATATCTTTTTCAGAGAACAGATTTTCAAGTTGCTTTAGAACTTCAATTTCATAATTGCTTGCGTTGAAATAATTGTGAATTGAGTGCGATTGGACGAAATGGTGCTTAACAGTATTAAGTTGATGAGAATCTGGTATTGCCGTTCCGATTGAAAGCTCACTGAATATTTGGCGGGAATCGGACGATATAATCTCAGTGTTAAATAGCAAAGCAAGTTCAATGCTCAAGTCTGTTTTTCCAATTCCAGTTGGCCCTAAAATTATTACAAGTGTTTTTTCCATCTAAAGCTGTTTGGGTAAATATAGCTGAACTTTATAAAATAAAAAAAGGGACTTAAGCCCCTTAACTAATTGTCATCCAATTCACCATATATTTCAAGATAATCTTGTAGGTTTCCATTTCCTATCTCAACCTCACTTACTAGCTCCACTTCAGGCATTGCTACTAATACATCTTCGTTAGATAAATTTCTTTGGTTGAAGACTTGTTTCTTCAACAGTTGATCATTAAGCAATTTTTCCATAGGATTAAAATTAATTCCTTTAATTTTTACCATTTTTAGAAGAACTTTAATTATTTGTTCGTTTAACGTTTTGTTGTTCAGTGGTTATTCTTTTAACAACGAAAAACATGAACATTTTTTGTTTAACGAACGGGATCAAATGTAAAAATTGTAATTAAGTTCCCAAATTTGGGAGTTAATCATTTTATTCGTGTTGATGGGTTATTAAAATTAGTTGTCAGATTTAAAGAGTTTTAGCCGTTTCGTTAACGTAAACTAAGTTTGGAATTTTAAAAAGATGAATTCGAAAGTGTTTAAAATAGAGCAAAAAAAGGGAGGCTGTTTTGATCTCAGCCTCCCTTAATATTATATTATAACTAATTACTTAGCAATAACGCGGGCCATTTCCAAAACTTTGTTTGAATAACCCCATTCATTGTCGTACCATGCAATAACCTTAACAAAAGTTGGATCTAATTGAATACCAGCTTTAACATCAAAAATTGAAGTACGGGCATCGTCACGGAAGTCGGTTGAAACAACAGCTTCGTCAGTATAACCAAGTACACCTTTCAATTCGCCTTCAGAAGCTTTTTTCATAGCAGCACAAATTTCTTCGTATGAAGCTGCTTTTTCCAATTCCACGGTTAAGTCTACAACCGAAACGTCAGAAGTAGGAACACGCATTGACATACCTGTTAATTTGCCGTTCAATTCTGGAAGAACCACGCCCACTGCTTTTGCAGCACCTGTTGATGAAGGAATGATGTTTTCAAGAATTCCACGTCCACCTCTCCAGTCTTTCTTCGAAGGACCGTCAACTGTTTTTTGAGTTGCAGTTGCAGCGTGAACTGTAGTCATCAAACCACGTTTGATTCCAAAAGCATCGTTAAGAACTTTTGAAATTGGAGCTAAACAGTTTGTAGTACAAGAGGCATTTGAGATGATATCTTGTCCTGCGTATGATTTGTCGTTAACACCATAAACAAACATTGGAGTAGCGTCTTTTGATGGAGCAGACAATATAACTTTCTTAGCACCAGCTTGAATGTGTTTGCGGGCAGAAGCATCATCCAAGAAGAAACCAGTTGATTCAACTACAATGTCAGCACCAACTTCGTCCCATTTCAAGTTTGTTGGATCCATTTCAGCTGTTAAACGGATTTTGTTGCCGTTAACAATCATGAAGTTTCCTTCAATTTTTACATCACCGGCGAATACTCCATGAACTGAGTCATATTTAAGCATATAAGCTAAATAGTCAGCGTCCAAAAGGTCGTTGATGCCTACAATTTGAATGTCGTTACCGAAGTTTTCAACTGCAGCACGGAACACCATACGGCCGATGCGACCGAATCCATTGATACCAATTTTGATTTTCGACATAATAAATCGTTTTAATTATTAGATTTTAATTTATTTCGATGTGATTATACTTTTTTGCAAGTGGCACAAAATAAATACTTCTATTGTATTTCTTCAAGTATTTCACATTCATTTTTATTTTTTAGGGGGGAAGCATAATTATTTAATAACAATACTATAGTATATTTTGATTTAAGTGACGAATAATATTTGATGTCGTGTTTTCAAGTTGAATCAGGAAATTGTTTATTCTGTCGCCTCGATTCGGCTTTCATTTTAATTTTTGATCAACGTATTGTCAAAATGCCGCAGTTGAACTGCTGATAAATAGTTAAAATAGAACACAAGCTCTTTATTTATAATCTGTTGAAAACATTTCGCTCCTATTGAGCTTGATTTGTACATGTTTATTTTCTGCTACAACTATTATCGCGGCTCTGCCGCTTTTCTTGTGCTACAGAGTAGCAAGATATTTGTAGATAGATAATTGAATAATAAGCCGTAGCTGCATCGCAGCGAAACATTTTGAATATTTTTTTATCGGACGACAATTTTCTTTTCGTTTCCTAAAAAATGACTCTTACGATTAAATCCTGCAAATCAACAACTGTTTATTCCTGAGCCTTAGGCACTTTTAACTTTAGTTCACTTTATGCACTGAGATACCTTTTTTATATGAATGTCCGTTTATGTACCTTAATTGATTTGTGAAACTTGTTTTCAATTGCCACAGTCCCGATAATTATCGGGATTAGCCTGTGGATTAGAGCTCTAGTTTGATTTGGGCTTTAGCCAAAAAAACCAGGATTGTGCTAAAGCCCAGCCTACTATGAGCTTTCATATTGTCCACCTGAAGGTAGTGGCAATTTAAAATCAACATAAACAATTATTTAGAACTCAATTTTGATATGTAGGTACATTATTGGATATCCATTTATTATTATAATTAACCATTAACCATTAACCATTTATCATCTACAAGCAAGGGTGAAAACTTGTCCCGATAAGTTTGTCGACTTGTCCTGATAAGTTTGTCGACTTGTCCCGATAAGTTTGTCATCTTGTCCCGATAAGTTTCTCAACTTGTCCCGATAAGATGGTGGACTTGTCCCGATAAGATTTGAAGTGAATCATTAAGACAAAAAAAAGAATCCGGAAGATTGTTTGACCATGCGATGCAATAGTGTGGGAGTCAGCGAAATATTTTGGTTATTCTTTTTTACGGGACGACAATGTTTTTCTTTCTTCGTTTCCTGAAAAATGACTCTTACTATTAAATCCTGCAAATCAACAACTGTTTATTCCTGAACCTTAGGCACTTTTAACTTTAGTTCACTTTAGCGCTCAATAGTTACCTTCTTTTATTCCTGTAATCGTTATCTTTATTTTTATTCAACCAAAAAATGAATTGACATTTTAATTTCTACAGGTAGGGTATACCACTATTGGGTTGTATAAATGCTAAAATAAGTTCTTTGTAAATTTGAATGATGCTGTATTTTGCACTGCAAACTTGATCAATAAGTTGGTTATTAGTTGTTTATTTGAAGAGTATGCCGGACAATCACATGTTTTGCAACTATTGAAGATTGAAACAATAATCAATAGAATTGACAGTTTTATGTAGTGTTTTAATTTTTTTTTCGACTGCATTTTAATTAATAGTTGAATGTAAGTTCAAAAAAGGAACGCTAAAAATAGAAAATATTGCATGAGTAATTTAGAATAGAATTGTATTTCAAAATTTAACAAAAACGAAAATCAATAATTTAATAAAAAGAGTTACAACAGGAAAGCTTAGAACAATAAGGTTTCTGGATTAAAGTTATCTAGTTTTTATGTGCATTTTTTTGTACATTGCCGATAATTTTTATACGTTTGTAGCGTGTTGTAAACTGCCCTGTGTAGTGTAAACATATGAGAGATGAAAAAAATATATAAATTAAAATCAATCAATCAATTAAGTTCAATTTAAAAACAAGTGCTATGAGAAAATCATTTACACGACTCAGTAGCGTTCTTGTATTGCTTTTATTGAGCATTCAGTTGGCTTTTGCTATTGGTGGTCCTACTTTGGCTACTACCGATGGTTTGAAACCTGCTGATGGAGTAACTAACGTCTCCACAACTCCGGTATTTACCATGACTTTTCAGGACAATGTTGTTCCTGGTATTGGTGGTACCATTGGGTTGTATACAGGCGCTGGTGTCCCTCTTAAAGTAGTACAAATTACTGGAACAACTACTGATGTGTCTAACGGTACAGTTACCTTTAACGGGAAAACTGTTACCATTTCTTTTAAAGGCGTCACCTTTACACAAGGTTCTGCCTATTATGTACTCGTTGAGGGTCTTGCTATTAAAGATGGTTCAGGTGCTGCAATGGCAACTGCAACTGCTTTTGGTGGTGATGCCAGATGGAATTTCACCATTGGTGATTTCAACAAACCAACTCTTGCTACAACAAATGGGTTAAGCCCTGCTGATGATGCAACTGGCGTTTTGGTTGGAGCCAACTGTGTAATTACATTCAACGAACCAGTTCAATTTGTAGATCAAAACTCTGTTGCTGCAGGTATTCAGTACACTCAACAACTTGGAGATTTTGCTATTTACAAATCAACAAGTGCTTATGATCTCGAAGAAGGTGGTGATTTAGTATCATTGACCATGCCTACTTTGACTTGGACAACTGCATCTCAACTGACAATCAACTGGGCTGTTGACCTCGATCCAAGTACTGACTATTACGTGCGTGTTAAACCTAACATCATTGAAGATCTTGTTGGTTTAAAATTCGATGGAATTAACAACAACTCTAGCTGGAGTTTTAAGACTAAAGTTGTTGAGGCCATTACTCCTGCAATTACAGCGGGTGCAGTTCTTGCTACACCACATGCTTCTGGTGCTCTTTGGACAAACGATAATTTCTTTATCGATTTTGCAGAGCAAATGTTTTTGTCTAAAAACAACCCTGTTTCTTCAACTAATCTCCCTACTACTGGTTTGATTACTGTAACCGACGAAACTGGCGCTGTTATTCCTTGCACTATTACTTGGGATGCAACTACCTTTACATTTAAATTAGATCCTTATGGAACTGCTGCAACTGTATTAACTGGTAATGCGTTTACCGTTACTATTGCTGCTGATGTATTGAGAGATGCTGATGGTAATAAAAATGCTCTTAAACAAGTAACTTTCAATAGAGGTGACTGGAGTGCTCCTGTTATTTCTTCTCTGACTACTACCAATTACAGTGGTACAACATTCGATATCTTGGTAAAAGCTAACGAAAAATGTACCATTAAATATATTGTAGTAAAACCTACCACATACGATGCAAATCTTGCTGACGTTATTGGTTATACTACTGCAGGTGCAACCCAAACTGGTTCCCCTGTTACTCAAATTCATAGAAATGCTGCTGGCGATTACCAACGTTTAGTTGGTACCACATGGCAAACTATTGAAGTAATTGACTCTGGTTTAATTACTGTAAACGATCCTACTTTAGAAATCTTAGAAAGAGTAGAAGGTTTACCAGCTACCAACGGTCAAGACTATGAAGTATTTGCTGTTGCTTACGATGCCAGCACTACTGGTGTATACAATCCAAATTACTCTGCTCCAGGTGCTAAACCTGCAATTGCTGGTAATGTTTCTGGTGTTTATACCACTACTGGTCGTACAGTTGATATTTTAATGCCTACAGTATGGTTCGATGGTGACTCAACAAAAGTTGGAAAACTATTGAATGGAACAACTCCTCCAACTGATGGTTCAGCTGCACAATTCGCTTTATTGGCTAAAAAAGGTAAACTTTACTTGAATTTCAACGAAGGTATCCGTTTAGCTAATAGTGCTGCTATCACTGGTGATACTGACATTAAAACATTCTTGACTGTTAGAAATAATGGTATTCTTGTTGGTTTTACTGCAACTTACAATGCTGAAGCAAAACAAATTGTTGTCGTTGCTGATTCTGCATTTAAGTCGAACAGTGTTGTACTTGTTACAATTGCACCTACAAAAATTGAAGATTTAGCAGGAAACGAATTCCAACCATCAAATGCTGCTCTTCGTGATCAAGCTTATTTGGTTGAAACTTACAATCCTGTATTGGCGTTGTTTGATCCTATTGATGGAAAAACTAATTTCGATAAAAATTGTGTTTTAGTTCGTTTCAACGATCAAATTTTTGTTCCACGTGACGATGAGTCTACTGTTGGACAAATGAAACAATTGAACAACGATCCTACAAGTCCTTATTGGGCTGGTAAATATTTCGATATTACCGAAGGTAATGCAACTGCTGCTACAGCTACTTCTGCTCCTGTTAAAAATGAGTTTAACTTCACCGTTACTTATACAGCTACAGAAACATCTGTTAATATTTGCCGCAAAGCTGGTACCGCTTGGGAAAGCGAAACTTGGTATTATGTAGAAACTGAAGGTGATTTACTCGATGCTAACCGCTACACTGTAGCGAATGGTGCTGGTATTGTTTTAGCTAATCGTCCTGCTGCTCCTAATGCATTTAATGCAATTACGACAGACTTGAACGATAACCAAACCATTTCGTTTAAATACAAAGATACCAAGGCTCCTGATCTTACTTTCTTCCCTGAAAGTCAGAGTACAGTTCCTACGACTTTGGTAAACATCGATGGAAAAACCAATATTCCTACTACAGAACGTATTGGGGTATTGATCAATGAGTATGTAAACTTAGGTTTTGCTGATCATATCAACTTCCAGACTCCTGGAGCTGGTGGTTTAGTTGGTCCAGTTGATGCTAACGCAATGCGTCGTTACTTCAAATTGATGAAAGGAACTGAAGAAATTGAATTCGATGTTGAGAATTTGACTTTCTTTGGCGATTCTTTGATCCTTTATTTGGATCCTTACTACAAAACCGCTACTGGTTTTGCTGAAGGTGACTTCACTGCCGGACAAGCATATACTGTTCAATTTATCTCTTCAGATAAAGAAGGTGTTGCTGATGGTGCATATGAAGATGATGCTGACAACTATGTAGTTCGCGAAAGTGCTAACTTTACTTGTATGGCAGCTCCTGTTACTCCTACAGTAACAGTAACATATACTCCAACTGCTGGTAGTACTGTACCTTCAACCACAGCATCGGTTGTATTTACATTTACACAACCTGTTGTTGTACCTGGTGGAATTCTTTCGAATTCTCCTGATATTTTATTTGGAACTAACGTTGGACCTGTTGAAACAACAACCAATGGTATTGTAGCTCCTAATTATCTTTCAATTAATTATGCAATAGCTCCTCCTGCACTTGTAGAAACTACTACCTATAGGGTACGTGTTCCTGCTGGTTTGTATTCATTTACAAATGGAGCTACTTGGCCAGCTGCTGATTCTGTATTTACATTTACTACTGTAGATGGTACAGCTCCAACTCTTGCTGCTCCAGGTGCAATATTAGTTCCTGTTGATGGTGCCACAGGTGTACAAAAAAATACCGACTTGATAATCCGTTTCAGTGAAAACGTATTGCCAGTTACAGGTAAAACATTGTACTTGTGGGAATCAGGTGTAAGCGAAATCATGCGCATCGATGCTGCTAATGTGAAACACATTGGTGGTGACTCAATTAAGGTTGAAAATGTAAACTTTGGTAGCTTGTTGAAATACAACACAAATTACCATGTGATCATTGAACCTGGTTTTGTGACCGATGCTAAAGAAAATCCTTTTGCTGGTATTGCTGATCCTACTATTTGGAACTTCACTACAGGTGTTGATCCAGCTCCTTCATATTCTGCTTTCTCTCCAAAAGATGAAACAGTGAATATGAATCAGGATTGGACAATCAAATTTACAGAACCGGTAATGGCAATCAATAACATGTTTATTCGTGTTTATGATGTAACTACCGCTATGCCTGGAACATTGGTTGAAAGTTTAGAAGTTGATGAGGACATTACTCCAATTGGAGGATACAACACAACCTATACTATTGACCGTGACCTTCTTGATTTGCGTTGGGGTCATACCTACCGTATGGAAATTCAAGCTGGTGCTTTTGTCGATCGTGATGGAAATGCTGTTTACCTTTGTAACAACACAATTGCTGCTCCTACAGCTGTAGGTAGTGCAGTTCCTGCTGTTCAAGCAAACTGGGTGATCACTTTTGACGATATGACAGTTCCAACTGTGAAATTCTGGCCTACTGCTAACGAAATTCAGATTCCATACAACTCATACTTGTATATCCAATTTAATGAGCCTATCGCTTTGAACGACGGAAGTGCTATCATTACTGATCCTACAGTAATTGCACAGAATATTCCTTCATTCATTACATTGGCTTATGGTGCTGGTCCAACTACTGTTCCTACAAAAGTTGAATTTGTTGGCAATCAGAAACGTACGTTGCGTATAACTCCTCTTGATCCAGCGGGTCATAACTACACAGGAGATGCAAATGCTACAATGCAGACTCAAACAGCCTATAATTTGGCATTGGCTTCAACATTTGGCGTTTATACCTTAGTTGACACTGCTGGTAATGCTTTAGTTGGTACTCCGGCTGTTACATTTACAACAGAAGACATTACTGCTCCTGTTGTTTCAGCTGTAGCTACAAGTTTTAGTGATGCAAATTCTGCTAAAATTGATTTCACAATTAACGAAGCTGGTACTGTTTGGGTATACATTATGCCTGGAACACCAACAACTGCTCCTGATGCTGCTACTGTTAAAGCAAATGCGCAATGGACTAAAGCTTATACCAATGCTACTTTTGCTGGTTTAAAAACAACGGATGATATTGTTCTTGGTGAAACGATAGGTAGTAAAACATACACTGCTTATGTTGTTGCCCAGGATGATGAACAAGACAGGTATCTTACTCCAGATCCAACAATGTGGATCTTTACAGATACCCCAGATAATGTAGATCGTATCCGTGATATTTTACCTGCAAGACTTAATACTTCAGCTGTAGCTGGCCCATCTGCAATTATTACTTGCGATGACGATGCTCCAAAAGTTGTAGCTAAATCTCCTGCTCACTTAGGTGTTAATGTTCCTGTTGATGCTAACATTTATGTTACATTCAACGAAGACATCACTTATGCGAATATCGCTAATGGTTTAGTTAAACTTCGCAAGGCTAAAAATAATGCATTAGTTGCTGCAACAGTTTCTGTTGTGACAGGTGATTCATTGTTGATTAACCCTGATGCTAACCTTGAAGTTGAAACTTCATACTATGTAGAAATTGATCGTTATTCTATTCTGGATGCTACAAGCTGTAGTGCTCTTAATTATGGCGAATGGGTAGGTAAAGACAGTTTATACTTTACGACTTTAGATAACGTATCTCCTGTAGTTGATTCAACATTACCACTTGACAATGCAACTTGTATTGCAACTCAACTGGGACAGTTGAAACTTTACATCAGTGATTCTAATCCTATTTCTAAACGAGGTGGTGATGGTCGTTCTGTAATGATTTACCGTGGTACTTCTAGCACAACAGGTACTTTATTGGAAGTGATTCCTGTAAGTGATGCTCGTGTTGGTACAAGTACTGAAACTGTTGCAGGGGTAACCAAGAAAATTATGACAGTTGATGTTTCTGGTTTTGTTTTCTTACCAGATGATAATTATACTGTTGTTCTTTCTGCTGGATCAATCCAAGACTCTTACGGAAATTATAACTATACCACTACTGCAGGATATAGCAATACTACACCTGCTCCACAAGAGTGGAATTTCTCTACTATAGACAATGTTCCTCCAGTAATGACTTGGTCATTGTTCAACTGGAATACTTATTTCAACAACTCTACTGCTGGTGAAGTTGGTATTAAAAGGTACTTATCTACATTCGATACAGGTGTAGCTGGTGAAACTGTTAACGCAGCGCCAACACATTCAGTATTGAAAATCGATTTCGATGAAAACATCGAAGTTAAAACAGCTAACAATACTTGGGTTCCACTTGCAAACTATAACCCAGCAACTCCTTCTAGCTATACTGGTTCAACTACCGATGCTATTTTGAGTAAAGCTGAGATTTTTGCTCAGTTGAAAGTTGGCGACTTGGTATTTAAAGACAACGCATACAATCAGTTGAAAATTTATAGTGTAACTGCCAGTTCTATTGTTCTTGGCATGGATACATTAGTTTCTCAATTGTTGACTGCAGCTACTCTCGATGCAGCTACTTCTGATCCTGATTTGGATTATGTAGGTTCATTGATGAGCAACGCTTCTTATGCTGTTACTTTTAATGCACATTCTATTTCAGACCCATTGAATTGTGTTGGACAACGTATTGATAATACACAAACTAATGTTGTAACATTGGTTACCCGTGACGATACCCCACCTGCATTGACAATGAGTGTTTGTGAAAATACTTGTAATTCTGCAACTGGTGAATTCCATTTACAATTCAACAAACCTGTTGTTAAGAGCTCATACGACATTGTATGGTTAGATCACGAATCACATACTGCTGATAATTTACTTTTAGCTAACGCTGACATTGCCTTCACAGGTAATGATCCATTAACTGGAAATGGTCGTTATTTAGAATTGAAGAAAGTTGGTGGTGCTTCTGTAGCTATTAAGGATATCAGAATTGATGCAGATATGAAAAATATCTACTTCACTCCTGCTGCCGCATTGGAAAGCAATACGAATTACGAGATCATTTTCAACAAATGGACTGTAAAAGAATATATTGTGAACAATCCTGGTGGTACATTATTCGAAGGCGACAGCTGTACTTTCCATGTATATGACTACAAAGCTCCTGCTGTTGCTGCTGCTGGTTTAGACCCAGTTGACGGTGCATTTGATATCAACAGCGATCGTACATCGATTTCAGTTACTTTCGATGAAAAGATTATGGCTGGTACTGGCAAATTGGAAGTTCGTCGTGAAAACGGCTCAATTTTCAAAGAAGTAAACATTACTGACTGTACTCGCAATACTGCTCACACTAAGTTGACTATTCCTCTTGGTAAACCATTG
>Ga0209373_10001871_pt1 | contig 23060 bp, 19 predicted proteins | sample Higcelweek5metaG_FD_187173 | JGI IMG/M metagenome (GOLD analysis project Ga0209373, IMG submission 187173) | Freshwater pond sediment microbial communities from the University of Edinburgh, under environmental carbon perturbations - High... | ecosystem: Environmental > Aquatic > Freshwater >... | reverse complement strand
GTTTCTCGAAATAATACCTTCGCCACGATATCCATCGCTTATCGGAAACAAGTACCCTGACATCAAACTCCGGCAACATCAACTCGGCTTGCTCTCGAAAAAAAGATCCGCTGGTAGGTGCTTCTGGCGTAGCATACCATGATGGAAGAATAAGAATTTTTTTAGACATTTAATCCTCTATATGATGTAATACGTTCTTAAAATTCTTAAACTATCATTTAAGTGTAAAAATTTCAATTCTATAATTTTAGCTATTTTATTTGCTCTCTTTTTATTACCTGACCATAAACATAAATCACACTGACGCAATAAAGCATAATTAATTGATTTCCTAACCAACAATGCATTGATTGCAGGTAACATAGAAAAATTAGCACAGTATTTTTCATTTAAGTCAAATTCAAGTTTCAAAATTTTTCTAGCTAATTTATCTAGCTTGAAATGAAGGCATATTTTGTACAAAACACTTAATGTTTCATCATCAAATTTAACGGTATGAGCACAAGATTTTGTATTATCTGTATATCTAAAAAAAGCGATGACGCTTTGATCTATAAAAATTTTCGGATAACCATACATCAAATAATGCTTTATATATAATTCTCTATCCATTACAAAATGTAAATCTTCATTTACTCCACCTAATTGTTGTATATATTTGAGACGAAAAAAAGTTGATTGTTGGGCAACAATTGAATAACCAATTGTCATTGGCAAGTTTTTTAGTGGTTTGATAGGACCCCAGTAACAACCAGAATTTTGAAAATTATTTACTATCTCTATTTTACCAGAAAATATATCTATATCATTTCCCATAAAAGCTTCCCCAACTTTATCCAATGCCCCTCGTGCTAAATAATCATCACTGTTAATCCAATTGAAGATATCTCCCGTACAATGGCTTAAACCCTTATTTATTGCATGGCTTTGACCTCGATCAGATTCACTTACCCAGTATTTCAATCTATTTTCGTACTTTCTGATAATCTCTACCGAGTTGTCGGTGCTACCGCCATCAATGATAATATACTCCAAGTTCGGATAATTCTGACTCAACACGGAAAGTATGGTTTCTTCGAGGTACTCTCCCTGGTTGAATGAAGGGGTAACTATTGAAATCTTTGGTAATGCTGACATTATAATTCTTTAATTTTCGAAGATATATCAATAAAATTTCTAGCGAATCTTGTGATGTTATCTTGATAGTCAATTTTTGTAGTAATAGGGTTTTCGCACCAGTATATTTTTAACAAATCGGCCAATTGATATTGATTTTCTTTCTCGAAAAACACACAATTTTTAGAAATTTGCTCAATGTGAACATCCAGATTTGAAAGTACAACAAATTTATTTAACGCCTTGCTATCTTCTACAACCGTGCTCCATCCCTCGAATAGCGACGGTTGAATAACCAAGATACTATTTTTCATGATACATAATTGATCTTTTCTATCCAGAAAGCCTAAAAATTTCACACAATCACTCAAATTATGCTCAACAGAATACTGCTTTAGGAATTGGATATGGTTTGCATTACGACGATCTTCTTCTTTGCCAGAAAACAAAACACTTATTGAAATGCCTTCTGATTTCAAAAGTGACAGAGCTTTTAAAACTGTCAAATGGTTCTTATGCTGCCAAAATTGGTTCGGGCAGAAAAAATATCGGTCAGGAAGATTATATTTTAGTTTTATATCGTTGAAAGAAACGCGATCGAAATCAGGCAACGTTACCGCAAATGGTAAAACAAAACAATTTGCATTATGATTTCCGAAAAATTTATCAGCATCTGTTTTTGCATTTAAACTACTAAATACCACGTTGTTGTTACCGTACATCATAAAATTATTGATTTTCTGTCGATGAGATAAATCTTCGACATTAAATAGATGCGGTAAATATTTCTCTTGAAAATCAGGTATCCAATAAACCTTTTTCAATAAATTGGTAAAATGCTCTGGATACCCATAAACCATATAAATGAATTTTGCATCGAAATGATTTATACGAGGATCAAAAAGATATTTACCGAATAAAGTTATATTCAATAGATTAATTAGACGTTTACAAGACGGTAATTTTAATTCTTTCCCGGAATCAAAAAAATGTAAGAAAGGATACTGGGTTTCTGATTTTATTATTTCGAAATCATTTTTTGTTGCACAAATAAGTAATGCTGGTTGTTCCGCTGGAGGTAATGTTTTTAATGCATGAACCAGGTTCATAACATAATACGAACCGGCGATCCACCCTTCATTATACGAAAATCGTAGTGCTATTTTAAGTCTCTTAGCCATCTTACATAACATATTAATCCTGTTTCAATATCTATTTTTGGACTAAATCCTAAATTAACCATTTTAGCTATCGAGGCACACCAGTTAAGCGGGTCGCCTGAACGGTTTACGCCTGCAAAACTTACGTTAAGTTTAGGCTTGTAGAGCGAATAAAAAACCTGTACAGCATCGGCAATGCGAATTTCATTTCCCGAAGCCAAATTGTAGATTCCAGCCCTAAAATCGCCCGATTCAATTATCAAATACAGTGCCTCTACTATGTCGTCGATATAGATAAAATCGCGCGTTTCGTCGCCTGTTCCAAATAACTCTATTTTAGTGGCAAATTGCGCTTTCCGAGACAAATCCCAAAACAATTGTTTAAATAAACCCGGACCATAAGCCGAGAAGATTCTCACGTTACACGTCTTTATCTGCCAGGTGCTTGAGAATTCAGCACAAATTTGCTCGGCTTGCAACTTATGTAGGCCATAGGGTGAAATAGGATTTAGAGGATGTTCTTCGTCAATGGGCAAATATTTTGGATTTCCATAAACGGCGGCACTCGACAAATTGAGAAATTTACAACCAAGTTGCAGACGACGAATGCTATCCAAAATATTGAAAACATTGACTGTGTTAAGCATGTAGTCGCGCAACGGGTCTTGCAACGATGCGGGCACGCTGGCCGCACCAGAACAATTGATGCACGCATCGTATTCAGTATGTGCAAAAACATCGCGAAAGTCAGAATTCGATGCATCTATCTGGAAATAGTGCTGGCTGACGTAATCAGTCACCACGTCGCAACCAAATACTTCGAAGCCTTGCCGCTCAAAATAGCTTTGTGCATGGCTGCCAATGAAGCCTTTATTGCCAATTATTAGGATTTTCATACGTGTAACCTATTGTTTTGACCTTTGAAAATATCTTCTACAACACGTTCTAAAGCCATTTTGTACGGTGCAACATCAAATTCCTTTTTCCACTTCACCTCCTGCAATGCCTCAATCGGAAATTGCTTTAAAGCAATAAGAACATCGGCCTCATCAACCCATGTGTCTTTTTGCTTGGCATCGTTAATAATATCTTGCCAGTTAAACGAGTAGTTTTTTGCAATTTCAATAATATCAGCAATGTCTTTTGCGGCATTTCTACTTAATGCAGTTATTTTGTTGCTTAAAATATTCCGAACAATGTCCGTTTTATTAAAAATTGCGGTTGGTTGCGGTTGTCCATATCGAAACAAAACATCGTTTATAAATTCAACTTTGAGTGATACTTCCGCATTATTAACAAAAATGCGATAAAAAGCATCATAACTCAACGAATACTCAATTTGTTGTGGGAAATTGACCTCCAAACAAGATAAACAACGTTCAACTTGCTTTTTAAATTCAGGCGAATGATTCAGAAAAAAATCTAAATCATCAGAATAACGATGATCAAAATATGCGCGACTCAACGCCGTGCCACCGGTTAAATAAAAATCAGATTCGTTGGTCAATATCTGTAATACTTTATCCTGCAGCGGATACAGTAAATTTTCGTAGTAGTTCTGCGAGCGTTTCATATCGTTTTCTGAGTTGTTGTGCGCGAATTTGTTTAATCACCGAATCGGAAAGCAAGCTTGTAAGTTGTTCGTTTGGAACTATTTGCTTAATTTTATACCATGAATAGCTTTCTATTAATCGCAAATAAATGCGCTCTCTGCTAACGAAATTGGGCGCAGTAGCATTTCCTGTCAGCACATCGTACAGCTGTTCGGGCGAGTAATCTACATCCCAAAATGCTTTTTTAATAGCTTTTTTAATATCAGAACTTTCCATGATTCCAAGAAAATATATTTAACGTCGGTTCGATGAAATTTCACAGATAATCACTTCATTGTCAAGCACAACCTCTCCCTAAAGTCCCTCGCCAAAAAGAGGGGTCGGGGGGAGAAGCTGTAGCAATACATTGTTTTTCATTGCTTTATAAAAACATATTTCGTCGAACTGACGTTATTTAAAACTGCAATTTTCACCCGTAATAGTTATAGGCTTATCCGTTTTTTTCAAAGCCACATATGTATACATCCGACCCGGTACGTCCATTTCGTTCAATGGGTTACCACAACGAAAGTGCAAGTATGCCAAATACAACATCGATACAAGTGGCAGTTTCATGGCAAAACCAAGCTTCTGTTGTACGGCTCGTTTACGGCGCAGCATTTCTACCTCATACTTTTGCTGTACATCATACTCGGTCGCTGGAAAATAATTAATCGAACTATCGTAATGTTTTAATTCTTTAACAATTGATAATCGAGCCTTTGTCATTGCGGTACGATATTGAGCTGGACTAAAGGCATTTTCGCCACCATAAAAAGCTTGCAAAGGATGATTTTGTAAAAACCATTGTTTGTCAGCCTCGTCAAACACCACATGATCGCGAATGGTAAGCAAAAGTCCACCTTTTTTCAAGACTCTTGCACATTCTGCTACGAATTTCTCCAAATCATTGGCATGGTGCATTGCTTGACGAACATACACCACATCAAAACTTTCTGAAGCAAAAGCAATATCTTCGGCAAAAGCCTCGTGGATAGTCAAATTTTGCAATTGATAATCGTCTTTCAACAATCGAATTGCCCCAGCACCAACAGTTTTGCTCGGATCGGGTTCAACAGCCGTAACGTCAAAACCTGCCAAAGCAAATGCAAGTGATGAAATTCCATTTCCGCAGCCAATATCTAAAATTTTTTTTGCAGTAGATTGATATTGACCCATCAACTGTAAAGTTTGAGTAAACTCATCGCTCACTCTAAATCGCTCAACATTAAGTCGTAAATCCGCATCAAAATATGCTTTTTCAACCAAATCGACAAATTCAGGCTGTTGTCTAATGTATTCTATGGTTTCTTCCCAATTCATTACGTTGTATATTTAATTATTTTAGCTGGATTACCTGCCACTACTGCAAAATCAGGCACATCTTTTGTAACAACGCTTCCTGCGCCAACAATAGCTCCTTCGCCAATAGTTACGCCTTTTAAAATGATGGCGTTAAACCCAATCCAAGCATTTCTTTTTATCAATATAGGTATGGGATGTAAATCTAATTTCCCAGCGTCGTACTCTATCAATCCGAATATTCTTTTATAGTCAACATGCCTCAATTCCGAATCAATTGGATGAGAAATATTATCATGAATATTGACATTATGAGCAATCAATACATTATCATCAATAGTTATGTCGCCAGCCGACCATATTTTTGTGTTTTCACCCGCATAGCAATAATTCCCAATCTTAATATTTCCGCCTTGCGTAAAAACTTGCAAATGTGCACGAATATGAGTGTTTTTGCCAATAGTTATTTTTGAGGCATTGTATTGCAAATTTGTTATCTGTGATTCTTTATAGAATTTACTACTTGATTCAATGCTTACATTCGTATAGAGTTCCTTTATATAATATTCATCCAGATTTTTACGCAATGCCACATAATCAATACTATTAAGCACAAATTTCGAATTAATTATTCTTCTAAGTATTCTATGAATCATGTTATAGTCATTTATGCTGTTAATATTCTTAATATCACTAATACACGCTTTATATAATGCTTAGTAGTATCCCAAAAGGATGTTGGTTTACTTTCTACAATACTTTTTGTAAAAAAATCTAAATAATCAGAAAAAAAATCAAGATCAATAGATATATCAGATTCAACTACTATTTTCTCGTCAGATTTAAACTGTATTACTTCTTCATTTCCGCAATTAATGCCACTGCCATCAAACCCAATGTTCTCGACTAGGCTCTTGGTTGGAAAAACGCCTAGACCATTCTTTTTAAAAACGGAGAAGTACCAATGAATACCCCATGAATGCTTTGCTGTCAACAACATAGTTGTATAATCATAATGAGCTAAATCAAACCTTTGACGCAAGAATTTATTACGACCAACAATCTCGTTCAGTTGTGGTTCAATGGCAAAACAAGACCATTTATCTCTCCATGTTGCCCAACCCCACGTGGAAGTATAGGGTAATAAAACAATATCCTTTCTTGCTGTCGTAATTGGGAACATATAGCCATTAACTGAATAAACCGATGAGATATTCTGGTAGAGATCTAGGCCTTGATTCATAAAAGTTAGAAACCAAGGTGACGTTATTAAATCGTCTTCTAAAACAATAACCCTCTCGTATTGTTTTAGCGTTGATGTTATTCCAAAAATTACGGATTTAGCTAATCCTCTATTACTATCTGACTCGACTATCTGAACAGTTTTACACCACTGGCGTTCCTTTACAATCGTGTGGACTTCTCTTATTTTATCGCATTCGTGTGGCGTTGCATCTTCTTTTGCACCGTCAGCATAGACGATTAATGCGCTTTGGTCTGCAAGATGGTTCTTTGATAAAGCTTCTAATGTTTGTCTTGTATGTAAAGGCCTGTTATATACAAATAAAATTATAGGTGCTAGCATATTAATTGTAGGAATTAATCTTGTTTAACCACCAAGTAATGTGAACAGGCGGCCAGAATTGCCAGGCCACATTCCATTGAGGATTTTCCTGCTCAAGAAATATCATGTAATTTTCTTTGATTGTTTTACCATCGAAATAGGTAGAATTGATAAAAGAGGGACTATTCATTATCTCTAACATGAATGCTTTCAAATCTCCTCTAAGCCATTCTATAATCGGGGCATTAAATCCAATTTTAAGCTTGTTTAATCGAATATCATCAGGTAGAATCCCCTTCATTGCTTCACGTAAAACATGCTTTGTATATCCATGCCCGACCTTCGATCGAGGCGGTAATGAAAAAATGAATTCTACAACCCTATAATCCATAAATGGCATACGACATTCCACACCATGAGCCATTGAACATCGATCATACTGATTCAAAATGCCTGGCAATGGAGAAATGAAAAACTGATTGTATAAACTATTATCGAGCGAATTATTAAAGTTCCCTTCAATATAATTCTCTTTATACACATTCCCTGTGAAGTAATGCTTAATTATCCCACGATGTTCATTCTTAAGAATATGAGAACAAGTGTCCTTTGCATATTTCTTAGAGCTGAAATGAGAAGCTTCGCCTTGAGCAGCATATGTTCTGTACACGTCGTAAAACCACCATGGTTTTCTTAGTTCAATGGCAGCCCACAATGCTTCTTGTAATGGTCGGTAGCCGGCAAGCATCTCATCAGGACCTTGACCATCGAGGGTAACGGTAACACCATGTTCCTTGATGTATTTGTAAAGTCGCCATATCGGGAAGAAAGCGAGCGAGTGCATGGGACCATCGCAAGAAAGCATGGCCAATTCTAGCTCCTCAACCGATGGTGCTTCGACACTAATTACGTCGAGAACTGCATTAATTTCTGCAGCTAATTTTTCAGCAGCAATTCTTTCATCAATAGGAGAACCTGGGAATGATACGCAGAAGCTCTTGTGTGTATTATTAGTTGAGAATCGGGCATCTTCAGGTTTGTTTTTATTTATTATTGCTGTTATTGATCCACTATCCACACCTCCCGAGAGGCATGTTCCAATAGGGACATCACTCCTTAGTCTAATATTACAAGCTTCGGTTACTAATCTTCTTAGTTCTTTTGCCTGATCTGTAAAACTCTTCGGCACATCTTTCTTATGTAAATTATACCATTTTTTGATGATCATATTTTTATCCGAATCAATTACAATATTATACCCACCTTTCAGACTTTTAACATCTTTAAGATATGTTTTATCTGAACCATGGTAATCAAACATTCCTCTTGAAATAGAATCAATAGTACCAACATCTAATAATGCTTTATCTGAACCAAGGTAACGATGAATTGCTTGAACCTCCGAGGCAAATACACATACTTTTGAATCAATAAAATAATAGAGCGGTTTTACTCCATATCTATCTCTGGACAAAAGTAAATTGCCTTTCAAGGAATCATATAAGGCAAATGCCCACATTCCATTAAATCTGTCGAGCATTTCTTCTCCCCACTTATGATATGCAGCCAGCACAACTTCAGTATCTGAATCGGATGAAAAAGTATAACCATTTTTTTTTAATTCATCACGAATTTCCAGAAAGTTATAAATCTCTCCATTTAGGACAATCGTAAAACAATCATTCAAATAATGCATAGGTTGAGCGCCTGCATCAGATAAATCGAGAATCGACAACCTACGATGACCAAATGCAATTGACTTTGCTTCGTTAAACCAAATTCCAAAGGAGTCGGGTCCTCGATGTTGCAGGCTATGAGTAAGAATTTCGATATTTCGGGTCTCTATTTCCTCATTCCCCAAATTATATATTCCTGCAATTCCACACATTATTTTACTTCTTTAAAGAAAACAGTGTTAAATGTTTTTGCCACAAACTGATAATTCAAAGATATCAGATAAGTGTACAATTCTGAGTTTAAAAATTCCTTCAAGTTGAAATTTAAAAACTCAACTAATATCATATTAGGCCGATACTTATTCCAATCGTTTGAATATAATACGTTTAAGTCTAGTCCTTCGACATCAATTGTCATAAAATCAATCGAAACTTTTCCAGACAAAACGGTATCAAGAACGTTACCCAATGGTTGAGTTTCCATTTCTCGGGTATCTATTATCTTGAAGTTTGGATTTGTGACATATTCATCGGCTAATGTCTTGATAAATGTATTCAATGCCGGCTCATTGAACATGTAATACGTTAGTAATTGTTTTGAATCGGAAATTGGTAAGCAGACATTTATATCATCTGGTCTTTCTGCCTTAAATTTATCTATGGCATCGGGATTTGGGTCGATATTAACCCCTCTCCAACCTTTTTTATAAAACAGGTACGTGTTTGAAAATCGCCTAGGATGATGCGCACCAATATCAATATAAAAACCGGAAGGTTTATCCCCAAAATATCTCATCAAAACCATATCTTCGCCTTCTTGTGAATAGATCGCTGTAGAAAAATCATCAATAAATCTAGGCTTTAAATATGTGAATATTTTATGTTTAATATAATTTATCATAACATTTAGTCGCTTATGTGTTGTAATCCACCAATGGCAAAATCTGGTTGTATATCTCCTATTGGCTTTAGTTTTGATGTTCGTGAAAAGAAAATCGAGGTAGTCCAAGCATAATCATTAATAGGTCCGAAACCATGGAAATCGACTTCTATAAAATCATTTTCTCGAATTGTTTTTGATGAATTCTTGAACCAATCAGAATTATCAATAATTATCACACCATCTTGATTTAAATAATTGCATGCAACTTTTGCACATTCATCTCTTCTCTTTGCATCAATTATTATAATATCGTATTTCTTGCAAAGCGTTTCTGCTATTGAGATGTAATTTGAGTCGTTTACCAGATGAAGGGCAGCATTTCTTGGCAATTTCCCTTTTATTTCATTATACCAATCGGTATCATCCTCAACGCTATCTATGAAAGAAACTCTTTTAGCGAAAAACAAGGATGAGTTACCACAACCCCATTCCAATACAGTTTTTTGAGAAAGATCAAGCTGTTTTAAATATTCAATTGCAGGGTATGTAAACCAAGGCAAATGGTTTCCTTGTAAATCTATTGGCTTTCTCGTTCTTACCGTTTCATAGTACCCATACTTTTCAAGAATATTTCGAGGAAATGCAGTGCCGTCGACATTTAACCATCTTAACATCCTCTCTTCTTTAATGAGTTTAATGAAGGATTTTCGTAATAACGATTTCAACATAGGAATTTATTTAGTAAATATATTAAATTTTGGGAGTATTAGACCTTGTAACTGAGTAGTATCTAAGTATCCATAAGGATTTCCATCAAGTATATGAAACTGCACCGCATTTACAACCCAATCGTATATAGTGTCTTCGGAACGTAAAAAAAATGTTAAAATATATGTATCTGGTTTCAAATTGTTTTCTGTCTCAAAAACATACATAACTGAATCATCGTTATGATCAAAGAATTTATTGATGAATCTGTTCCCCAAATGAATAACACAATTCTGGTATTTATCTGAGATAGCCACTCCCAATTCAAGATTTTTATAATTCTGTTTTATAATTGATTTCAATTTGATGTTAAAAACAATTTTTTCTCCAAATTTCAAAGGGAAATTTTCGAAAGATAATGTATCGAAAACAATTGAATTGCTATTATTTCTAATGATTGAATCAAAGTATACGATTGATCCGTCAATTGATTTCACATTATTATCTGATGTGTAATGTTCGATGACAGTATCTATGTTGTTTTTTGCAACTTCTATGGTTCCGTTTTTGAGTAAAATAGCTGTTTTGCACAATGCTTTAAGAGCACTTAGGTTATGAGAAACAAATAAAATTGTACGTCCCTCACTAGATATATTTATCATCTTATCGATACATTTTTTTTGGAAAATAGTATCACCTACGGCTAATACTTCGTCGACAATTAATATTTCAGGTTCTAAATGCGCTGCAACGGCAAATGCAAGACGGACATACATTCCCGAAGAATATCTTTTAACTGGTGTATCAATATATTTTTCAATGCCACTAAATTCGACAATCTCGTCGAACTTCCCTCGTATTTCAGATTTTGTCATCCCGAGAATTGCTCCATTCAAGAAGATATTCTCACGTCCGGTTAGCTCCGGATGAAACCCAGTTCCTACTTCCAACAAGCTTGCAATGCGCCCATTAACGGTTATCTGGCCAGATGTAGGAGCCGTTACTCTCGATAATATTTTCAACAAAGTCGATTTCCCTGCACCATTCTTTCCAATAATTCCTATTACTTCTCCTTGCTTTACTTCAAAAGTAATATCTTTCAAAGCCCAAACAAACTCGCCATCTCTCGAATTGAGTGTATTTGCTGTACCAATCTTTTGAAATGGATCTTCTTTGCCACGCATACCAGCCCACCAGCGGTGCAAATCACCATACATAGTTTGAGTACTTACTGTCCCTAGCTGGTAAAGCTTCGATATGTCTTCTATTTTAATTGCTGTATCGGTCATTTAATTAACAGGATAGGTGTTATAAAGGAATTTTATGACTAACAAAATCCTTTATGAAAGAGGCATCTTGCAACGCCTTGCTTGCGTGGTAAAACGTGATGTCTAAGGTGTTAGGATACCTAACTTCAGAGGCATAGATTGTCAGGTCGCTGCACACTTCCAATATTGCTTGAAAGGACGAGTCAACGAGCGAACAAGACTCGCAGAGCACAACAAGGTCATGCGTCTTCTGCAAGCGTTCTCCCCTCGTTGCCAGGTATCCCTTGAGCATTTTCTCGGCACACTGCTGGCAATGGTAGCATACTATCTCAACTTTAGGTTTTGATTGCTGCATGAGTATCTCGGCTGCCTCGAAGTCATTCACCGCATGTATAAACCAAGGATTCGTCAATTTATCCATACAATATCACTCCCTCATTTGCTACTATATATTCCAGGGTTGCCTTGTTTGTCTTGTTGGCCATAAAATCTCGTGTATCGCATAGCAAAATATCGACGGGCATACTGGTTTTCTTCAATAAAGACCTGCGACTTTTCTGCAATAAGTCAATTTTCTCCTTGTTTTTTATATCAACTACAACGAACATATCCAGGTCACTTTCATCTGTCGAAGTTCCTTTAGCCTGTGAGCCAAAGAGAAAAATATATTTCGCATGTATCTCATTCGCTATTACTAGTGCTAAACTTCTCGCATGTTCAATTATCTCTTGCTGCATAATTCCATACTTTTATTACCTGCAATCTTTGCAATGACTTTATACTAATCACCATCGCAGTGTCGGTTGTACGCAAAGTTATTATTTTTTAACGGTTAACAGATGCAAACGGTTTCAAATATCCTTATTTCCCAGGCTGAAAAGATCCCTGATTTCCTTGTTCGACAGGTTGCCAATCCAATTCTCGCCCGTGGCAACGGTCATATCGGCGAGGTCTTTCTTGCTCTGGATGAGCGTGTTGATACTTTCCTCGAAGGTATTGCGAGTGATGAAGCGGTGCACCATCACGTTCGATTTCTGGCCGATACGGTAGGCGCGGTCCGTGGCTTGTGCCTCGACGGCGGGGTTCCACCACAAATCGTAGTGTATCACGTGGTTGGCAGCCGTCAGGTTCAATCCCGTCCCGGCCGCCTTGAGCGAGAGGATGAATATCTTGTCGACGCGGTTAGCCTGGAACGCCGCCACCATCTCGTTGCGCTGGGCCACGCTGCAACCGCCGTGGTAAAACAGCGGTTCATCACCGAAACGCTCTGCTATGAACGTCTTGAGCATCTCGCCCATCTCTGTGAACTGGGTGAAGATGAGCACCTTCTCGTTGCTCTCGACGATGGGTTCCAGGGTATCGAAGAGCAACTGCACCTTGCCCGACATCGCGGGATCGTGCGCCTTATTCTTCAGGAAGTGCGAGGGGTGGTTGCATATCTGCTTCAGCGCCAGTATCATCTGCAGCACCAGCCCCTGGCGGACGAAGAGGCTCTTCTTGTCGGTGCCCGTTCCCTCGATCAGGGACATAGCTTCCTGCAAGGTCTTCTCGTAGAGCGACGCCTGACCCGGCACCAGCTGGCAGTAGCGATCCATCTCGATCTTGTCGGGCAAGTCGCTGATGATGGTCTTGTCGTTCTTCATCCGTCGCATCAGGAAGGGTGCGGTGACACGTTTCAGGCGGCCGGCTGCATCGACATCGCGCTCGTTCTGGATAGGATCGGCAAACGATTCCTTGAAATCGGCCAACGTTCCCAGGAAACCCCGGTTCGAGAAATCCATGATGCTCCACAGCTCGCTCAGGCGGTTCTCCACGGGAGTTCCACTCATGGCTATGAACGTGCTCGCCTTTAGGCTCTTGACGGCCTTCGATTGCTCGGTGGTGTGGTTCTTGACGTTCTGGGCCTCGTCGATGACAACGACGAACCATTTCTTCTTCTTCAGGATCTCCACGTCGCTGCGAACGATGCCGTAGGTCGTTATGAGCACGTCGAACGTATCGCCCGCGTCGAACGTGCGGTTCGTGCCGTGGTAGATCGTGCTTCGCAGCGAGGGGGCGAACTTCTCCACCTCGGCCTGCCAGTTGGTGAGCAAGCCGGTTGGCGCCACCACGATGGCCTTCTCTTTCTGCAGCGCGCCGTCTTCCTTCAAACGCTGCAGGGTGGTGATAACCTGCAGGGTCTTGCCCAGACCCATGTCGTCGGCCAGCACGCTGCCGAAACCAACCTGGGCGTTGCGGTACATCCACGAGTAGCCACGGTGCTGGTAGGGGCGAAGCCTGGCGTTAAGCTGCCGCGGCAACTCGATGGCTTCCTGCGAAGTCAGCCGCACGATCAGCCGCTGTACCTCGTCGGTGATGCTGATGGCGGCCCCGTGGTAATCGCCAGCAAGAGCAACACGCAACATCTCGTGGGCCGACAGGTTCTTCGACGACTGGAAGTGCTTGTAGAGCTTCTCCAGGTCGGCATTATCCACATAAATATAATTTGATTTATATTTTATCAAGCCATCGGCACTCTTCATCAACTTGCGGAACTCCTGCTCGTCCATCACCGTCTCGCCGATGGCCACCTGCCAGTCGAAATCGAGGAGCTTGTCGAGGCGCAGCATCCCGGTCGACTCGCTTTTCTGCCTGATCCTGACGCTCGACCTGGGTCGCAGGACATTCTGCAGTGATTTTGGCAGCAGGATCGATATATCGAGCAGCTCGATGGCGGGGATGGCCTGCATCAGGAATGGGGTGAACGAGGCCAGGTCGAGCACCAGGTCCCTCCTGCCCTGCTGGTTGATGTAAGCGTCGAGCCCGGGGATGAAGGCACTCATCCGCGAGAGCGACTGGAGGATGTCGAAACGGGTTTTCTCGTATTGCTTTTGCGTGAATATTTTATCTACAGACACGGGTTTCTCCATGGGTTTTGCAACTTCCTGCATCTCGATGCCAATCTTGAAATCGCTGCCCACTTCCGTCACCACGATCGAGGGTTTGAACCTCTCCCCCGTGAGGTAGAACCTCTGCAACCACTGTTGTATGCCACCAGCCACCGCATCCTCGCCGGGAGCGGAAAAGGCGTTGGAGCGACCGTCGAAGAACAGGGCAAGGTAGTTGTCGTCGCCCCTCGACTCGTTGAAATACGCCACCAGCTCGGTCAGGAAGAACGAGCATAACTGCAGCGAATCGGTATGAATAACCTCGAGCTCACGTTCACCCGCTGTCTTCTTCGTTTTCTTCCTGGTCTTAGAAGCTTCTGCCACATCGAGATACACTAGTGGAACCGTATTGTCACCCGATATATTTTCAAGGATTTTCCTGACCTCCTTGCTCAACATTGCCGGCAACCAGCGCACGTGGAATTTGCCGTTGCCGAGCCTCACGATCTGCGGGACCACTGCTCCCCGCCCCAGGAGGTTGAGAGCCAGCAATAAATGATTCCGGTACGAGGCAACAACGGGCTGAAAATCACCCTCGTGAGCCGCCGGTATCTGCCACAGGGCGGTGATGAACTGGGCAGGGGTGAGAGGCGTCTCTATCCCTTGTACATCAATGGTATACTGGTAATCACCGTTGACCACGAGCCTGCACGTATCGTGATGCGAGAACAGGAACGACGGGCTGCCTTTCTTCATAGCCGATACGAATACCAGCGGCATATTGCACTGCAAGACACGGTGCGCACCCTTCGCCACGCGCCGGAGCGACACCTCGTACTTCTCCCTGAAATTGGCCGCGTGGGGGTAAAAAACCGGGGCATCGGGCAGCAGTTGCACCAGGGCTTCCAGGATAGCCGGTATCACCGCGAAACTCAACTGGGTTGAAGCCTCCGATTTTTGTCCTGACGATTTACTGGAAGCCTGACGCAACACTTCCGATAGAAGCGGTACCTCGCTGTTTGCCTGGTTTATATGAATGTGAACGGCAGCAAGTTCCTTTGGCAAATCCACCCTGTGCAGCTGGAACACCAGGAAGGGGTTGTTGTCGATTTCTGCACTGATCTTGTATATTACCGAGGCCAGGTGCTTGCACGGCACGGCCCAGTCGGGGCAGCTGCACTGCATCTTGAAGTCAGTCCACTGCCTGGGGAACATCTTCAGGCCGCATTGCTCGGCTATGCTCAGCAGCTCGGGGTCGAGCTCGCGGTTCAGTAGCTTGGAGATAATCACCGGTTTGAGCGAGATGGCTTCCACCAGTTTTCTTATGTCTGCCTCGAAAAAGGGGGGTATTATTATAGTAACGTCATAGGGTTTCCGTTGGCTACCCTGCACCTTCGCGCGGATGATATTCTCTTCGACCTTGATACTCAGCACCGAGCCGTTGCGGGCATAGGTTGCGCCACGGGGCAGGCGGTTGCTGTAGTCGATGTTGGCCAGCGAGTTGAGCCACTGTTGACCCCACCAGGTCTTGCCAAATTGGATGATAGCCATTTGCTATTACTATTATACGAATTAAAAATGGATTGTTTACACCGTGTCCATGAAAGTGCTTTCCACCTTGTTGAACAAGATGATGCCTACCACCAGCAAGCCCAGGGTGATGCCGAAAGAATACATCAAGGCACCAGCATTAACCGTCCCGGTACCCAGGATACCGAACTTGAACGCCTCGATAAGCGGAGCCATCGGGTTGATTAACGCTATCCACTTGTACTTCTCGGGGAGGATGGAGACGGGGTAGATGATGGGCGTGACGTACATCCACAGCTGGATGCCGAACGTCAAGACGTACTGCAGGTCGCGGTACTTGGTGGTGAGCGACGAGATGATGACCCCGCAACCCAGCGAGAGCACGGCGGTGGAGAGCAAGACAACGGGCAGCAAGAATGTGTAAACGTTAGCCTGGAACGCGAAGCCCGTGAAGATGTAGTACACGAGAACCGCCAGCAGGAGGCCGAACTGGATGCCGAAGCGGATGAGCGACGAGATGGTGAGCGAGATGGGGATGATGAGGCGCGGGAAGTACACCTTTCCGAAGAGCGACGAGTTGGTGACGAACGTGTTGGACGTGCCCTGCAGGGTTCCCGAGAAATAGTTCCACAACGTCAACCCAGACAAGTAGAATAATATTGGTGGGATACCATCGGTCGATATACCAGCTATCGTGCTGAATATGAATGTATAGATAACCACGTTGAACAGGGGAGTCAGGAAGTACCAGATGGGGCCAAAGATCGTTTGCTTGTACTGCGACACGAAGTCTCGGCGCACCATGAGCATCACCAGGTCACGGTAACGCCAGATTTCAGAAAGGTTAATATCTAAAATATGCTTCCGGGGCTTTATGATGAGTTGTTTACTTAATTGGTTCATATCCGTGAATACAAATTTGGGATTATCTTAATTATTATAAAAATGATAACATACAACCCTGTCATCATTTTCCCAGGGATGGGGAAAAAGAAACGCATATGGTTGAATTCAAGCCGTTAAATCATTACGATGACAAGCATGAAGCTTGTTTCTGTCACCTTCTTCAGTAAAGCCTCGTAAGCTTTAAGTATCTCGTTCTTCGTGTTCTTGTCCGACAATTTTGTTTCCATAATACTCTGCATCATAATACGCAAATGTAAGTAATTGCCTGAAAATTATTTAATGTCCAAGATAATTATGCAGACACTATCAATCATTAAATCTAGTACATTGAAATTTAGTTTTTTATATGCTTAATAATTTGCATATTTTTGTTGTTTGTATTTTTAATTTTTTGAAAAAAACAAATTTTCACATTTTATGAAACTATCACTTACATGTTGCTTTGCTTTATTATATTTCCTTGGTTCTGGGCAAGTACCTAAAGAAGGCCTGGCCCTCTGGCTCAGCGCCGACACGGGAGTCGTCACCGAGAACGGTTTCGTGAAGGAATGGATGGACAGGAGTGGCAACAACAATCACGCGGCGCAAGCCAACGCAAACAAACAGCCACTGCTAATCAATCCTATTCCAGAAATTAACAATAATGCTGCGCTGCGTTTCGACGGGGTTGACGATTTTGTTGAGTTCGGCGAGTTGAATGCAATCCGCACGGTCTTTATGGTTCTTAAACACGCCAGCGGCTCGTCAGCGGTGCCCCAATCAATCATGGGGCACGCCACGAAGTACGACTTTCTGGGATTCGCCGACACCCTGCTGTTTAATTATTACTGGCTCAATCAAGGTATCAAGGATGGAACGGTCACCATCGATGGCGAACCGGAAGCTTACGATAAAATCTGCAAGCCAAGGGACTTCTCGATACTTGAAATTGTGTCGAAAGCCCCCCTTTCGGCGCAATATCTGAGCAACGACCGCAATATTGGGGGGTACTGGCAGGGCGACTACGCGGAGATCCTGCTGTACGACGTGGTACTGGACTCCGCGCAACGGGCGAACGTCGAGCTTTACTTGAGGAAAAAATACTTCCCGCCTCCAGTCGAGCTCGGTGCAAACAAGCTTATTGGCAAGGGTGATTCGGCGGCGCTCGACGCCGGGTACGATTACTCGCGGTTCAAGTGGAACACCGGGGATACGACCCGGAAGATCACGGTTGAAAAGACAGGAAGCTACTCGGTTAGCGTCGTTGACAGCAAGGGGTTCCCGTCGAGCGACAGGGTGCAGGTCCTGTTCGCGGGCATACCGCACGACAGCACCATCTGCCTGGGAGACACGCTGGTCTGGGACACCGGGTTACCCGGGGAGGATTACTCCTTCGCGTGGAGCGATGGTTCAAGTGATACGGTTCTAGCCATTAGTAATGGTGGTAATTATTATGTGCAAATAATTGATACGATAGGGATACGTTTTTTTTCAGATACATTGAAGCTGCTGATTGATTCGTTTCCAATAAAAGCATCTCTCGGTAACGATACTACGCTATGCCTAGGCAATAAAATAAAGCTTGCAAATCATAATCAAGAAATCAAAAGTTATATGTGGAGTAATGATTCCACTGCTTCGTGGCTACCTGTCTCCATTTCCGGAACATATTCACTGGTGGCAACTGATGTCAATGAATGTACGATACAAGATACCATTAATATTACCATCAAGGGTTCCGCCCCCATTGTAAATTTTGATACAAAAGGGCTATGCGCAAATAATGTTATCAATTTTACAGATATATCAGAAAGTACAGATTCAAATCCAATAATAACTTGGAGTTGGATAATAAATAATGACACATTGCAAGGTCAAAATCAATCATATATTTTCAAACAATCAGGAGAGTATATAATCAAACAATTTGCATCGACAAACGAGTGCACCGGAGATAATTACAAACAAATAAGGGTTTTCACCAATCCTAGGGCAATATTTTATCCTCAATCAATATGTTCAGATATTGATTCTTACATATGGTCATCAAACGAGGATAATCAACCCCTTAAATATGCTTGGTTTATTGACAACTCTTTTATAGGTAATGAAGAAAAAATTTCAATCAATAAAAAATCAAATTTTAACATAAAATTTATTGTTTCTTCAAGTATAGGCTGCACTGATTCAATAACTAAGCAAATAGAGGTTAAACAATCTCCTCAAGCTCTCATAACCCACAGCCCAGCCTGCAAAGATCAACCCATATTCATTTTCGATAACTCAACCATATACTCGCCCTTGATCGAGAGGAAATGGTTTGTCAACAACATATACAAGGGTGCGGATGATGTATTATATGAATCAGACAAACAAAACGAGAAGCTTGAAGTAAAACTTGAGATAAAAAGTGTAAGTGGTTGTTCTGATACTTCATCAATATCAATAAATATCAAGGAAAAACCATCAGCAAACTTCCTCATCTCAGATTCTTGTACGAACGAAGAAGTAATATTCACCAATAATTCAATATCCACAGATCCTCTCGTTCTCACCAGGTGGAAAATTGGAGACAATTCAGAAGAGTACACGCAAAATCCATCATATTCGTTCTCTCAAACAGGAGATGTTCCCGTCACATTAATTGTATCAACCGATGAGGGATGTACAGACACGATTAGGAAAACAATAACCATTAACCCATCGCCAATATCATTGTTTTCTTTCTATCCTGACAAGATCAACGGCGCACCAACAGAAATATCATTTACCAACAACTCCACGAATGCCAGCTATTTTGAGTGGAATTTTGATGACAACCAGACTTCTTCCGAGAAAAACCCCACTCACGAATATCACAACAGCGGCAATTACACGATCTCCCTTCTTGCCAAGAATGAATATGGCTGCAAGAATTCATCTTCAAGACAAATTATACTGAAAAAAGCGTCTTACAGTATAGAAATCATCGAAGTTAAAACGACAAGTAACGCTGGTTACTATTCAACTACGGTTACATTTGCGAACAAAGGCGTAAATGAAATCAAAACGATTGATTTCACACTTACAAATAACGTTGGTTCGATCTTTAAAGAAAGATGGTCAGGTGAAATTTTCTCGGGCGAGATACAATCATTCACCCTATCAAGCCAAGTTAAATCGAGTAAAGACACCTTACCCGACTACATTTGTATCGATGCCGAAGCATATGAAAAAGACAGCCTCGTTGCTAAAGATACCAAATGTATTTCTAACGTCAACGGATTTTCAATTTTCAACGCCTACCCTATACCAGCTGATGAAAAAATAGCTATTACATTGTCAATCCCTGAAGATGGAGCTACAACACTTGACATTTACGACTACTCGGGAAAACTTGCAAAATCAGATGCAATGACGTTAAAAAAAGGATATAACACCATTGACATTCCGACCTCACACCTCAATCAAGGATTATATTTCCTGCAAATTACGTTTCGGGAAATTCAAGAAACCATCCAGATCGTGGTCATACACAAAAAAGAATAGCTCACAATCTTCAAAAATAAATCACATACAAGAACAGGAATAAATGTATCGTGTTAAGCAAAAAGGTCAACACGAACATCATTCCTATCAAATTGTGATTTTTGAAGTACTTCTTTAAGTACGTAAAGCCAAAGAAGAAGGTTAAAAACAAGCAGACATATGATACTACGGACAAATATAATGACAACGCTTCCATATTTTGTTTTTTCGGTGAATCTGTATATTAAAGTTACAGCATTTAACCAAATTTCTCAAAAAAAAGAAGACAAATTATTTATTTATACAACAACATTGACATAGTTTCTACATCCACATATTCTTGAAGTAAACATTCAACATCACTTTTAGATATTGTTTTATATATATTTTCTATCTCTTCAAAACTCAATATTGTATTACAATAAAGCAAATTCTTTGCATTTAGTATCATTTCATTCAGTAAATTATCGGAAGCAATAGCAAGCTGACCTATTATTTGTGTTTTATACATTTGAAAAGCGGTATCCGACACTCCCCCGCTTTTGACTTTGTTTATCTCTTTATGAATTATATCTAAACACTTTCCCACCTTTTTATTGTCAGTTCCAAAGTAAACACTAAAAACGCCAGAATCAGTATAAGGTGAATAATTAGATTCGATATTATATGTTAATCCATTTTTTTCACGTAAAGAAAGATTTAATATAGAATTAAAGCTTGAACCACCAAAATAATTATTAAACAAATACATCTCAAATCGCCTTGGATCATCAATCCTCAATGCATTACAACCAATTATACAATGCACTTGCGATGTCTTCAACCGCACTTCTTCCTTAAAGTACTCTGTTTGGCTTACACGAACCCTGGTACTTTGCGGTTTTATTTCAGTAATTGATCTATTGAAATAATTATTTACACATTTCTTCACATCTTCAAAAGGCACATCTCCAATAAAGGATAAAACAATATTAGATGGCGCATAAAAAAATTTGTAAAATTCGCCTAGCTCGTTAATCGTAATATTCCTCACAGACTCTTCTGTTCCAAGAATACGATTCCCCAATGAATTATTAGAAAAAAGTTTCTGTTCAAAATCATCAACAATTAATTCAGAAGGTGTATCGTTGTAAAAATTTATCTCATCAACAACAACCTCCTTTTCTTTTTTCAACTCTTCTTCCAAGAACTGGATATCGAACAATAAATCGCTTAAAACATCAATCGGACGGACATAATAGTCGTTAAGCATACTTATATAATAACACGTTTCTTCACGAGAAGTGTACGCATTAAACTCGCCCCCTACCCCCTCGATATATTCAAGTAATTCTTCAAACGAACGACTCTTTGTCCTTTTGAACATCATATGTTCTAATAAATGAGCACAACCTGTAGATTCACCCTCATCCCTGGATCCTGACGAAACAAGCATGCCGAAATGAACAAGTCTAGAATCCGAACGTTGATAAACAACTCTTATCCCCGATTCAAGTAAAAATATTTCTCTCTCCATATCTTTAAACAATGTTCCACGTGGAACGATATTAAGACGATCAATTAAATTGTTCCACGTGGAACGCTACCTCCCAATATAAACCAGTAATACATTAATATCAGATGGTGATATTCCTGAGATTCTTGACGCTTGACCTATCGTCTCAGGATTAAATGTTTTTAGCTTTTGTCTAGCTTCGGTTGAAATTGATTGCAGTAAATTATAGTCTATCCTGTCTTTAATTTTAATATCTTCTAGCCTAGAGATTTTTTCTGCAATTAACTTTTCCTTTTCAATATATCCAGAATATTTAATATCAATTTCTATGGCTTCTAAAACTTCTTCGTTAGTCTCAAATATGTCGTTTGATTCTAATATATTATTAAAATCAAAGATTGATAATTGGGGTCTTGATAAAAGCTGAGGGAGTTTTAAGCTTTGCAGTATTGCGGCTGTTTTTAGTTTTACTAGAATATCATTGACCTGCTCTGGTTTAATAGATATTTTGTTGATCTTCGATTTTATTGATTCTATCAAGTGTAATTTGCTTGACAGAATATCTGCTCTTGAATCTTTTGCCAAGCCAATTTTATGCGATTTTAAAGTGAGCCTTTGATCAGCGTTGTCTTGTCTTAAAAGAGTTCTAAATTCGGCTCTTGATGTAAACATTCTATACGGCTCATTTACTCCCTTCGTTATCAAGTCATCTATTAAGACTCCAATATAAGCTTCATTCCTACTCAAGGTAAATGCAGGTAATGATTTATGTGCTAGATGAGCATTAATGCCTGCAATTATTCCTTGACCAGCAGCTTCTTCATAACCTGTTGTTCCATTTATTTGACCAGCAAAGAATAGATTCTTGATAAGCTTGGTTTCTAAAGTTGATGATAACTGAGTGGGATCAAAATAATCATATTCTATTGCGTAGCCTGGTCTGAATATCTTGCAATTTTCTAGTCCTTCTATTTCTCTTAATGCTTTTAATTGAATGTTCGCTGGCAAAGAAGAGCTAAAACCATTTAAGTAATATTCATTCGTTTTAAAACCTTCTGGCTCTAAAAATAGCTGATGACTTTCTTTATCTGAAAATGTCACGATTTTTGTCTCGATAGAAGGACAATACCTTGGACCGATACTCTGTATTGTTCCATTGTACATGGGAGAATCATTAAACCCCGAAGCCAATATTTCATGAACGATCTTGTTCGTGTAAACTAAATGACAATCTAATTGAGATTTCAGATTAACAGTGTATGGCAAAAACGAGAAACTTTGTATTTTGTCATCGCCTGGTTGTGGAATGCATCTTGAAAAATCAATCGAGCGACCATCTATCCTTACAGGTGTGCCTGTTTTCATTCTACCGACATTAAACCCAAAATCTCTTAATTGATCGGATAAACCGTAAGATGCAGGTTCAGATATCCTGCCTCCTGAGATTTGCGTTCTCCCGATGTGCATCAATCCATTTAAGAAAGTTCCATTCGTTAAAACAACGGTA
>Ga0209373_10001869_pt1 | contig 23074 bp, 11 predicted proteins | sample Higcelweek5metaG_FD_187173 | JGI IMG/M metagenome (GOLD analysis project Ga0209373, IMG submission 187173) | Freshwater pond sediment microbial communities from the University of Edinburgh, under environmental carbon perturbations - High... | ecosystem: Environmental > Aquatic > Freshwater >... | reverse complement strand
AGATAATAGAAAAGACCAAGCATTGCTTGGTCTTTTCTAAACATCAAGATTTTTTACTTGTTTGGCTCTTGATTGAATAAATCTTTTTCTTGGAGCTACTTCACATCCCATAAGGATTTTGAAGATTTCGTCAGCTTTTTTAGCATCTTCGACGGTGACCTTGTACATCTTTCTGGTCTCTGGATCCATGGTAGTTTCCCAAAGTTGGTCAGGGTTCATTTCTCAGAGACCTTTATATCTCTGGATATTTTCACCAACGATATTATGTTCAACCATAATCTTCTCCTTTTCATCATCACTAAAGACATACCATGATTGTTTTCATTTTGCGAGTTTGTAGAGTGGTGGCTGAGCAATATAGAGGAATCCACCATCTATAATATTTCTGAGATATCTAAAAAAGAAGGTCAAAATCAAGGTTCTGATATGGGCACCATCAACATCGGCATCGGTCATGATGACGATTCTGTGGTATCTGAGCTTGGAAATATCAAAGGTTTCCCCAATAGAAGTTCCAAGAGCTATGATGAGGTTTTTGATTTCTTGATTGGCAAAGATTTTGTCGATTCTTGCTTGTTCGGTGTTGAGGATTTTTCCTCTGAGTGGAAGGATAGCTTGAGTTTCTCTGTTTCTTCCTTGTTTTGCTGAACCTCCTGCCGAATCTCCTTCGACTATGTAGATTTCTGAGTTCTCTGGTTTTCTACTCGAACAGTCAGCAAGTTTTCATGGAAGAGTCATTCACTCAAGGGCTCATTTTCTAATAATGGTATCACGAGCGGCACGAGCAGCCAGTCTGGCTTTGGCAGCAAGAAATACTTTCTCGATAATGGCTTTGGCACTTGATGGGTTTTCTTCAAGAAATTCAGAGAGTTTTTCAGAGAAGACACTGTCCACCGCACCTCTCGCTTCTGGAGTCCCGAGTTTGGATTTTGTTTGCCCCTCAAATTGTGGATCAATTACTTTGATAGAAATGACCGCGGTGAGTCCTTCTACGACATCTTCGTTGGTGAGGTTTTGATCTTTTTCTTTCAAAATCCCTTTGTCTCTTGCATATTTATTGATGGTTCTGGTGAGTCCTGTACGGAAACCAACCATGTGGCTTCCTCATTCTGGAGTGTGAATATTATTTACAAAAGAGATGATGGTATTGGAAAATTCTTTGTTGAACTGAAAAGCTGCTTCCACCACAATATCATTTTTTTCTTTTTCTACGTAGAAAATATCTCCGATGGTATCTTCGGTTTTATTGAGAAAGTTGACATATGATTTAATACCTCCTTCAAAATGAAATTTGTATCTTTCATTTTTTCTTTCGTCGATGATGATGATAGTGATTCCTTTCGTGAGGTAGGCTTGTTGTCTCAAACGATCGAGTACTGTTTTGTAAGAGAAATCTGTAGTAGTTTTAAAAATTTCTGCATCTGGCCAGAATTTAATCACACTTCCTGTAGTTGAGGATTTTCCAATCACTTGAATATCTCATGTAGAAATTCCCTTTTCAAAAGCTTGAAAGAAGATTTTTCCTTCTCTATGGATGGTTGCCTCAAGACGAGTAGAAAGGGCATTTACCACTGAAGATCATACACCGTGGAGTCCTCCTGAAACTTTGTAACCACCACCACCAAATTTTCCTCAAGCATGGAGGACCGTAAGGATGGTTTCAAGGGTTGATTTTCCTGTTTGATGGTGTGGTGCAGTAGGAATTCATCTTCCATTATCAGTCACGCAACAACTTCCGTCAGCACCAAATACTACCGTAATCGTATCACAGTATCCGGCCATTGCTTCATCAATAGAATTATCTACGATTTCCCAAACGAGGTGATGTAGACCCCTCTCATCGGTAGAACCGATATACATTCAAGGTCTTTTTCTTACCGGCTCCAGTCCCTCTAAAACCTGAATACTCTCAGCACCATAATTTCCATCGTCAGTAGTCATGAACAAAAAAAAAGAGAATAAAAATGAAAAGACCTGTCAAAAACAAGGTTTTAAAGCCAAAAAATAAGGATTCTTCTCTTGAGGCTTTTTGGTCTTTTTTGAAGGGGTCTTCTAACGGTTTCAATATACTCTTTTTCTCTTAGAAATCAAGTTTTTCTTGGGGGGTTAATGTGATTTACAAGCCTCTCCTAAAAAAAGTCAAATGAAAGAAAAGAGAAAAGTGAATAGAGGTTGGTTTCAGGAGTGGTGAGCATCAGACTATAAAGGTCTGGAGTCTCATCAAAGGTAATATTTTGGATACCTTATCACTATCGGAGTACATTCATTTCTTTCTCAGGCTAAAAAAACAGCCATAGCAGCGAAGAGAATCAACGACATTGATTTCGGTGACTTGGAGGGGCTTTCCAAAAAGATCTTTTTCGCCTCTACAATCAATGAGTGGTTGAAACCCGAATGAAGCGATAGCAATTTTAAAAAAAACTCTCTTTTTTTAAGAGAGAGGTCTTATTCAAGTATTTGTGTGATAGGAAAACCTTGCTTTTCAAGCATTTTTCTTAAGTATTTTCATTGAAGCTTTCAGGCAAGAAAATGCATATGGAGATGTTCTACGCTACGATTTGCCATGGTCTCTCTGGTGAATGAAAAATAGTTTTCTTCCCCAAAAAATTCTTTGACCTTGATGTGAACTTCTCTCAATTCTAAAATTGCTTCATCAGAAAGTTCGAGATAAAAGTTGATATGTTCGTAGGGAACTGCCATGATGTGTAGGTGGTTTCCAGAATAGGGAGATTTGTTATGGACGAGATACCAGTGCGTTCCTTTCCAAATTATGTAATCTTCTACTTGTTTTTCATCACAAAAAGGACAGTCATCCTTTCCATAAATCCGTTTCCCCATGTGAAGGTGGTATTCATCACGACTTAAAAATTTTGGCATATTATTAATAAGTATAAAAAATAAAGGAGGGGGGTGCTTCCAACTATTATATCCTTCCCTAGTCTTAGAGAAGGTGTCCGCGGGGCGGATCGGGTATTTTTTTGTCTTTAGTTCAAGGAACGATTTTAAATCGTTCCTTACATTTTTTCTTTTAGCTTTTGTCTTATGCTTCCCTTCCTTTTCCAGCTGCTTCGAGTTTTGCTTGTTCGTCGGCAAGAGAGAGAGCTTCGATGATAGGACCGAGTCTTCCCATCATAATCTGTGGAATCCCCGAAAAGTTTTGTCCGATACGGTGATCCGTGACACGATCTTGAGGAAAATTGTAGGTTCTGATTTTTTCACTACGGTCTCCACTTCCTACCTGAGAAAGACGAGCTTCTCCTCTTTCTCTGGATTTTCTCTCTTCTTCAATAGCATAGATTTTTGATCTGAGTATTTGGAACGCTTTTTCACGGTTTTTATGTTGAGATCTTCCATCTTGACAAAATACAGAGATTCAGGTCGGGAGGTGAGTCATATGGATAGCCGAATCGGTCTTGTTAACATGTTGTCCCCCTGCTCATGAAGCACGACATGCTTTGACTTCGAGGTCTTCTTCTTTGATTTCAATATCGACATCATCAACTTCTGGCATAATAGCAACCGTGATGGTTGAGGTGTGGACTCTTCCTTTGCTTTCGGTCTCTGGAATTCTCTGGACTCTGTGGACTCCTGCTTCATATTTGAATTTTGCGTATGCTCCTTCTCCTTTGACTTCAAAGATTAATTCTTTGATTCCTCAGGTTTCAGACAGGCTTTCTTCAGAGACTTCGGTTTTAAATCCCTCATTTTGGGCAAAGAGCATATAGGCTTTTGAGAGTTCTGCCCCAAAAAGGGAAGATTCTTCTCCTCAGGCTGCGGCTCTGATTTCCACGATGATATTTTTATCATCATCACGATCTTTTGGTAGGAGTGCATATTTAATCTTTTCTTCGAGGTTATCGATGCTTGTTTGTGTCTCGTCTCTTTGCATCTTGGCAAGTTCTCTCATCTCTTCGTCTTTCTCATTTTGAAGCATATCAAGGGCATCATTATAAGCTTCATACACTTTTTTGTATTCACGATAGAGATCTACTGAAGTAGCAATGAGTTTTTTACGTGACGAAAGTTCTCTGACCTTTTTTTGGTCCTTGAAAATTTCTGGATTGGAAAGCTCTACTTCCAGTTTTTCGTATTCTGCGACGAGGGTGTCTAAGTTGAATTTCATAAAGGGGGATTAAAAATAATTGGTAGGTACTTATTATAGTTATTTTTTGGTTTTCGCAAGGATTTTTTATGGGAGGTCTGTTTCTATAGGAAAGCTTCCGTATATTTGGTTGATGTCACTGAGGTCTTGGGATAATTTTCTGATACCATTGTATAGGTGTACTTCTTCAAGAGGAAACTTGTGTTTTGACTCTGAGTTGTTTCCAATGGTCTTTGTTTTGTGATTGTATCAGATAGGTACAACGTGTCAATAAATCCATTCTTCATCCAAAAATTGTTTCGGTTGAGGTCACATCTGCATACATTCCTCAAAATCTTTCCAAGCACGGATTTTGACTTGTGTATAAAAATCTTTTCCATTTTCAGCATATTTAAAACTTTGTCTTTTTGCAAAGTTTCCCATAGCACGCACTGGAATATGGAGAAGAACCACTTGAATGGTTTCTTCGATTTGTTGCACATCCAAGACAAGAAAAAGAGCATTTTTGTTGATGATACGCATGTGATATTTTTCCAATTCTGAATTGAATACAGTTACGTCTGCAACTTTGCTTGAGGCTATCAAATAGCGTAAATTGAGAATGGGTTTCATGCGTTCTCGTGTGACACTCAAAAAATTATCGTCTCCTACCAACATTCATGGTTTGTATTGTTTTATGATTTCAGGATTTCCCCCTTTTCCACAGTCATAATAATAAAAATCATTTCAAGGAATAATCCAATCAATGATTTCTTGAATCTTTGGAGCAACTGGAAAGATACTCATAAACGAGAAGTTAGAAAATTATAAATACTTTCTCAAAACCTCATGTTTTTTATCAGGAATTAATTTCAAATCTTTTTCTAATACTTCAATGTTAGCTTCAACTTTCTCTATCTCATCTACGATTTGTTTTTGAATCTCAAGAGGTGGAAGAGGGATTTTTATGTTAGAAATTGTTCATAGTGATAATTCGATTTGACCACTTTGTCCATCTGCCATTTTTTCAATTTCTTTAAAGCCAATACTCGCAAGGGAATATAATACATAGTTGGGAATAGTCTTTTGTAAATCTAGTCTTAAAATAGTAATGTGAGAATCAACGACAAAATCTCAATCGATATCAAATAATGTTACTCTTCAAGCTGTTCACACTCAAGTTGAATTTATAAGAATGTCTCATCTTTCAAGTTTTCTCTCATCAAGAATGAATCACTCAACGACATAATGCTTTTCTGAAAAATCGAATCGTTTATACCCTCTTGCTTGACCCGATTTGATTATCTGAATGTTTGATTCCCCATATTTTGGTGATTTCCCTCTTTTTACCATAATAGATATATTTTCCAATTTTTCAGGACGTGATGAATTGATGATTGATTTTTCAATATCACTTTTTAATTCCTCAACTTTCCTTTTCTTCTCACTTTCTTCTTTTTCTAAAATTTCAATTTCATCAATTATTTTTTGTTGAATATCTTTTGGTGGAAGTGGAATTTTTACTTCATTTCTTAAAAAATCACTATTTAAGCTTTTTCAAAAAGCATTAAATCATCATTTTTCTAAATCAATAAATTTTGAATTAAATAAATCAAATAAATATTTATTTAAAACTTTTTCTTCATTTTCAAGACAAAGTCAAGCAATTGCTTCATTTGTATAAAGATTTTTTCAAGCTATTGCAGTTTTTCAAATACTTAATTTAAAACTTAAAAGTGTAGTTCAGGCATTTATGAGTTTTACATTTGATTTTTTAACTCAGGCATCAGTTATATTTTCTTTTGTCTCAGTTATAATATTTCAATTCATCTCAGAAATTGAAACCCAAGTATTTGTTCAATTTTCCCAATACTCGTAATTTGATCTATCTGGAGTTCATCAAATTTTTACTTCACAAATTTCTCAAAGTTTTACATTTGGATATTTTCAAATACTAATTTTTTTTTTAATATTTGTTGAAATAGTTTTTTCAAAATCCCCCCTATCAAAAGTAAGTAAGTCTACAAGTTTTGTTCTAAAAATATGCTGACTTAGATTTTGTGAAATTACTCTTGTGAAATCACCATTAAATCAGTCATAGATATACGTGCTTACTTTTTCAGGATTATCAAGAATTGTGGGGTCAAAAAGTTTAGTACAATCATTAATAAGTTTTCATCATTGAATTGGATGAATTCATTCACTTCATTTTCTAAAACTAAATTCATATCCTAAAAATTCTTTTTCTGCTTGCTTCTCTCATGATTTTACTAAAACAACATTTTGATTGTATGATAATATAAAATACAACATCTTTTCTTTTTCTGTGTTTTCCACTTTTTCAAAGAATTCTTTTTTTCTCTCATCTGCGGTTTTCTTTCCTAGTTTTAGCTTATTTTGATATTCTTGAAAGATTTCATGATGCAACACTTTTTCGTTTGGAGTTTTGAGTATAAGTGATCTGTAATCCTCAAAACTGAGTCATTCCCAGACATAATTGATGTATTTTGAAAATACATTTTCTATGTTGTTGAGCGAAATGTCCACTAAATTGACATACATGTCTTGAATAGATTTTTCCAAATTGTGTGCAAAATACTTGTTTCTTTTTCTCATAAATAATACAACTGTATTTGTTCCTGTTGCCATAAAAGTATTTGAACCAAGAGAAACTAGAGAGATAATCTCAAAGTATTTGAGGATGATTTCACGTGCTTTTGTATAAATTCAAGTATTTGATAAAATCGAGCTTGGTAATACTATTCACGCAATACCACCTTCTTTTAAAAGTTGCTTAGTTCTATCTATAAAAAGGGCTTCAATTTCTGAACTATTATCAGTTAGAGACTCAAATAAATCAAAGTCATTTTTTGCATTTTCTGATTTTAGATTTCATTTGAAAGCTGAAACTGAGTATGGAGGATTTGAAAGGACAAAGTCAAATTGAGCATTTTCTTGTTTATCATGAGGATTAATTTTTTTTAGTTTTTCCTTATAACTTTTTGAAAATTCAAAACTATCAAGACCATCTCCATGAATTACTGTGGCAATTCCATCACCATGGAGATAACATCAAACCTTAGCCGTTTTTACTAGCCTATAATCTTTTTCTATTCAGTACATATAATCATAAGCCCAATCAAAAGCAATGGACTTCCATTTATCAAATTCTTTTTTCACATTGGGTCTCTGAATTGAAGTATCAACAAGGTTAATATAATTTTGGATTTCTTCCATTGATTCCGTCAAAAAATGCCCACTTCCAGCAGCATAATCTATAGTTGTTGGCAATAGATCTTTTGAATCTCCATACAAAATCTTCCTATCTATCAGTTCCTTTATAGGGATAGACTTACATATAAATCTTGCTATTGGTACAGGGGTAAAGAATTGTCCAGCTTCTTGTTTGAGTCAGGTCGTCAAAAGAAGTTCAAAAAAATCTCACAAAAAAGGTTGTTTCTTTGTATATCTGACTTTGTAGTTTTGTAACAATTCAACCACTTCTTTTAACACCACTGCATTATCTTCAAAAGTTTCATCATCAAAAACTTCTTTTATAGCAAATTCATTGTTTTTTTGTAACCTAAGCTTTGTAAGTCTATCTAAAATTTTAGTTCTTACATGTTCTTCTAAATATCAAAATTCTTTGTTAAACTCATCATTATTAAAGTCTGTAATTTCTTTTGATAAAAACTCCATCATTCATTTTTTGTACAAATCGGTCAAACGAGTTTGAAAAATTACATGATTATCAAGTCATTCTTTCCATTGAAAATCTAATTCTTCGTCATTGCGTTTTGTTCATTCATCGTGGATTTTGCACAGAAAAAGTGTAAATATTTTATTAAACGCATTTCACTTATCAGAAACGGTGTTATGTCTCAAAATTTCCAAAAACCTATTAAAGATGAAAGAAGCATCAGATTCTTTGATATCTTGTAGGTCATTGAGAGTTAAAGCTTTTGATTCAAAATTATAAGCTCAAACCCAATCATCAAAAATACCGTTTTGTTTGGTAAATTTATTCCAGCGGTCATAAAAATCTTTAACATTTGAAGTTTCTCTATACGATTCTTCAATTTTGATGATTTCGTTTTTGTATTCTCATTTTTCGTTGGAGGTATAGATCATAATAAACTGAGTGTCTCTATCTTGTTGAAAATAGGAAAAAATTTGTCAACCATCTTTTTGAATGTTTTTGAGCTCTTTATCAAACTCTTTTCCCCGTGTTTTGCATTCAATCATCAAAAAAGTTTTTGAGTCTTTTTTGACTAAAATATCGAGCCTTCACTTGTTTATATGACCGAGCTTGTATGTCTTTTCAAGTACCATATCCTTTCAAAAATATCCTTTTTCTAGGAGCCTATTGACACACTCAAGAACAACAAAATTTTCTCCTTGTGGAAAGTTTGAAGTGGTTTTGCTCTCACAGACAATTCCTCAATAGTTTATTTCATCTTTTGAGGAATCAATTTCGATGATGGTGTTATCATGATATTTTTTAAAATACACTCAAAAAGAATTGTCTTTTAATGTGAATCATAAATGGGTAAAAAATGCTTTATCCATACTATGAAAATTATAATTATAAAATGAGTATGTTTGTATGAAAAGTATATGTAGTATTTTCGGAAAGTCAAGTCTAATTTTTTAAAAAACAGTGTATATAATGCTAATTATTAAAGGAGAGACAGTTTATATAGAGTCTCTCCTTATAAAAGATTTACAATTGGTATTTTAATTTATCAAGTGGGATTTCCTTACCAGCAATAATAATCTTTGGTGCATACGAGGGGTCATCATTTCCTTCAAAGAAATGGTCGGTGGAAATTTTTTCTTCTTTGGTGATGGTTTCTAGTTTGGCTTCAAGTTTTCTGATGACTTGAAGTTTTTCAAGGACATCATACACTCTCATCACGGCTTCAAGGTTGGAAAAATCGGTCATTCGCACGATTTGTTCGATTCTCTTTCCTGTTGCTGTGAAGGTATAATTTCCAATATACTCAAGTTCGATATTTCTAGGATCTTCTTCAAAATGAAGATTGATGACTTTGAGATTTTCGTTGATACACTCGATGGTTTGACTTGGAAGGAGAGAAGTGGTGTACCCATCAATTAGGGCATCTTTGAGTTCTTTGAGTCACTCACCAGTAGCAGCAGAGACGATGAAAATGGTTTTTTCTCAAAAATGTTTTTGAAATTCTTCAGCAATAAACTGTTTCATCTCACTATCGAGCAGATCAGCCTTTGAAAACACGATAATCTCTTCTTTTTCAGCAAGCTCTTTTGAAAACGACTCAAGCTCATGACGAATATCACGATAGTCTTGCATCAGATCATCGAGACGGTAGAGATCAAGCAAATGCAAGATTACTTTTGTTCTTTCGATATGTTTGAGGAAGTCGATTCCTAATCACTTTCCTTCACTCGCTCATGGAATGAGTCATGGGACATCTTCGAGTACAAGGGTTTTGTTTTTGTGCTCAAGGACTCCAAGGTTTGGAGTGAGTGTGGTGAAGGGATAGTCTCAGATTTTTGGTTTGACTTGAGTCATAGAAGCAATGAGACTTGATTTTCAAGCAGAAGGAATTCCAATGATTCCGATATCAGCGACGAGTTTGAGTTCAAGTGAAACTTTTCTCGTTCATCAGACATCTCAAAGCTCAGCAAAACTTGGTGCCTGTCTGGTTGAAGAGACAAAATGGGCATTCCCATATCCTCCTCTTCCCCCAACTGCTATGAGGTATTTGAGATTGTTTTGGTCGAGGTCTACGATGGTTTCTCCCGTGAGGGCATCTTTGACTATCGTTCCAACCGGCACATGAAGCACCATATCTTCTGCATTTGCACCGTGCATCAGCTTGATCCCTCCTTTTTCTCCATCTTGAGCTTGTAAAACTTTTTTGTGACGAAAGTAACTGAGGGTGTTGAGATTTGAAGTGGTTTGAAAATAAACACTTCCTCCATTTCCTCCATCTCCTCACCAAGGTCCTCCGTTTGGAATACATTTTTCTTTTCTCCAGCTAACGAGTCCATCTCATCATTTCCCAGCTATAACCTCTATATTGACACTGTCGATAAACATATTTTCAAAATTAATAATATCAAATGAAATGCATGAAATACAGTTTTTTTATTTCTTTATTCAATGATTGTATTATATGTAAAAAAAAAAATTGACAAGTCAAAAAAATATATATAATGAAAAGGCTTTTATAGCTATGCGGCTATCGTCTAGGGGTCAGGACATCGGGTTTTCATCCCGGTAACCGGAGTTCGATTCTCCGTAGCCGTACCATATATCGCGGAGTAGAGCAGTGGTAGCTCGCAAGGCTCATAACCTTGAGGCCGTAGGTTCGATTCCTACCTCCGCAACCAAATTTACCACCCACATCCAACATACTTGTCAGTGTAGCTCAGTTGGTTAGAGCGCAGGATTCATATCCCTGAGGTCGGTGGTTCAATTCCACCTACTGACACCAAATAGACATATTTAAGAAATCTTTGAAAAAATCAGAGATTTTTTTTTGTCTTTCTTAAGAATATTTGTATAATCCGACATGAAAATAATTTCTTTATTGAAAAAAGTAAAAGATATTTTTAAATGTAGCTCTGAATAAAAATAAAATTTCTTGTCTTGATTCTAGATTTTCTCTTTTTTTACAAAAGAAACATCAAAGTATCTCGATATTACACATATAATACAAAATATTTTAGCCTCCAATCAAAGTTTTTGGTGGAGGACTTTGACTCTTTTAAAAAGTAATTTTATATGCAACGTGCAATTTTGCTTGGTATTTTTCTTTTAGGGAACTTATTCCATATACTTTTCTTTGGGCTCAATGATATTCTCAAGATAGCAGATAGTTTCTCGTATTTGCAGATGAGTTATAGTTTTGCACATATTATGTCATGAGGTTTTTGAAATGGATGGTTTGGTTTTCTCTATTCGGTGCCTATAGCACTCTTAGAGATTTTTATAAAAAATGAAATGCTTTCAGCCATGATTGTGAATTTTCTGGCTTTTAATCTGTTGATAGTTCTTTGCTACCACCTTGGGAAAAAATACCTTTCTTTTCCTGCATTGATTGTCTTTTTAGGGCTATTGTTTCTCTCCCCAATATTGCTCCATTACAATATCAATGTACTGAGTGAAAATATTTATATTCCACTCTTTGTTTGGATTGTTCTTTATTTTGTCAATTATGAGAGAAGGATTACTTATGGTGGTTCGATTGTACTCGGAATACTCTTTGCTTTTTTTTATTTCATCCGAGGAGAGGCATTTATCTATCTAGTGAGTGCTTTTTTCATTTTTCTCTACCTCTATGATGCGAAAAAATATTTTTTTTGGGAAACAATGGGCTATTTTGCGACGGTGCTGGCAGCGTTTTTTATCATAATTTTTCCATATCTTACCTATCTCCATACTATTACATGAGACTGGGGTCTGACCAACAAAGGAACCTCTAACCTCAGACAAGCCGAACTGAGGGGGATTTCGAAAATGGATGATGATGGTTTTGAACAAGCAGTAGCGGAACTACGTCCTGATAAACACGGGCTGATTGCGGGGTTTGCAGGTGGGATGCAATATGAAAAACCTCAAAAAGGGGAATGAGTTGTAAAATACCTTCTCAAAGACCCCATCCATACAGTTTGGAGGAGTCTTATAAATCAACAGAAGTTTGTTACACAAAATCTTCCGCGTATTGTCAATGGAAATGCATACGATTTGTTTCACAATGAGTGAAGTCTCTTTTATCATAACCCATTCTATTTCTTATTAATGATGATTCCTTTTGGTTTGATAGGGTATGGAATTTGGATCTTACGGAAAGAAAATGAATATTTCTTGATTTTTTGTTTTTGAAGTTTCTTTCTGATAGCGATATTTTTCTTCTCGATATTTTTTATTTTGGACCGATATTTTGTGATTTTTATTCCTTTTTTCTTACTTTTTCTTGTCAAAGGAATCTGGGAAATTGCGCATGATATTTCGGAGTCTAAGTTTTTTATCCCTTTTTGAGCTCTTTCATGATTTATTATTTGTATGTATTTGCTTGGAACCTATAGTTACTATCAATCCAATAAAGCAGAAGACGATAAATATGAAGTGAAAAAAATAGCTTGAGAACGGATTGCAAGTCAAAAAGATAGTGAAAAACTTCGTGCATGAGTTAAGATTATGGAACGTTTTCCAGTAGTGACATATTATGCAGGGAGCAAGCAAAGATGGATTACTCCCTATACCAATTCAGTGAGGGATTTAGTGGAATATGCAAGGTTTAAAAAAATTCAGTATCTGGTGGTAGACAGTATTGATTTTAAACAGTATCGACCTCAGCTTATAAAGCTTCTTGATAAGCCAAATTGAAAATATCTGTGACTGAAAAAAATCAAAGAATTTAATAGTAAAGGACAAAAGGTGATTCTCTATCAAATTGAACCAAAAAAGAGTACCAAATAGGGTACTCTTTTTTTCTTAGTCCTGACATCTGAATGTTTCATTTGGATTTCATTGAATCTGAATCCGTATTGGACAACGGAGTTTCTGTGCACTACAAGATACAAGTTGACCATTCATGCTTCGACATGTCCGTGTCCGAGGTCCCTCTCCAAGAACTTCTGATGCATATCCTGAATCACAGAGTCACGAGTTTGGCTTGAACGGAAATGCTTTCTCATTGGCAGTTCCACATTTTGGTTCGTATGAAGGAGTTGTGTCCTGAGCACTACAATAGGCAGTTTTTCATCCATTTTGCCCAATACAAGTCCAATACCATGGGCCAGATCCAGTGACTGATGATGCTGTTCCAGAACTACATAAATTGGTAGTTGGTTTGCATGTAGCAGATTGTCCATCTGCACTTCCACATTTTCCATCATTTGAATTGGTATATTGAGAATAGGCAGTACAACTGACACTGTTTCCATCGCTTCCCCTACAAGACCAGTACCATGGTCAGCTGCCGTTTATATCGGTTGCGGTTCCGCTATCACACAGACCTCAACTGGGTTTGGAATAGTAGGTCTTCCCATTAGCATACCCACATCTTCCGTATGTGTTTCCTGAGTTCCCATAGTTAGCATTACAGCTTGCTGTGGTTTCGTGATTGGTTCCATTGTAGGTAGTACAAGTCCAAGACCACGGACCTGTTCAACTCACGACAGATGCGTTTCAGATTTCACACAGATTTGACGACGGTCTTGAATAAAAAGTTTGTCCATTGGCAGAACCACACATAGCATCTTCATTGTCATTGTCATTTGAGTAGGCATTACAGCTTTGGGATGCTCCATTATTTCCCGTACAACTCCAATACCATGGTCCTGTTCCGCTTACCCAAGATGCAGTTCCACGTTCACAGAGATTATAATTAGGTTTCGAATAGAATCTTTGTCCGTTTGAAGAACCACATTTTCCATCTTCATTTCAAGAGTTATTTGAAGATGCTGAACAACTGATATTTCTACCATCATTTCCGTTACATGTCCAATACCGAGGTCCATTTCCACTGACATTTGACGCATATCCAGAATCACAAAGTCATGAAGTAGGTTTTGAACTGTATGTTTGACCATTGGCATATCCACAGCGTGTTGATGTAGAAGAAGTATTGTAATATGCGTTACAACTTACAGAACTTCCATAAGTTCCAATACAAGTCCAATACCAAGGTCAATCTCAACTGACACTTGATGCATATCATTTTTCACACAGTCATGAGGTAGGACGAGAAGAGTAGGTTTGTTCATCAGCATATCAGCATTTTGCATAAGAATCCCCAGAATTTGAAGATGCTGAACAACTGATATTTCTACCATCATTTCCGTTACAGATCCAATACCGAGGTCCACTTCCGCTGACACTTGACGCGTATCCAGAATCACAAAGTCACGAAGTAGGTCTTGAACTGTACGTCTGTCCATTGGCATAACCACATCGAGCGTATGAATTTCCTGAATTTCCAGAATATGAAGCCCGACAATTGACAGAATAGTTTCCACTTGTAGACTGACAATTCCAATACCAAGGACCATTTCCGTTAACGGATGTGGCATAACCAGAATTACAAAGTCCTGTGGAAGGTGCATTGATAAAAGTGTTTGTATGAGCTGAACCACAAGAAGCATTCCCAGAAGATGAATTATAGGGGGCAGAGCAACTGGTAGAAGTTCCTCCATTGATTCCATCACAAGTCCAATACCGGGGACCACTTCCAGTGACACTTGTTGCATTTCCTACATTACAGAGTCAAGATGTAGGTTGGCTTGAAGTACTGATGCCATTGGCTGAACCACAGCTTCCATTGTTTGAATAAGTAGATGCATTGGCGCTACAATTGACATTATTCCCTCCATTGAGTCCGACACAGGTCCAATACCAAGGTCCATTTCCACTCACCCGGGTAGCATTTCCTGAAGAACAGAGATTGGTGCTTGGAACAGAAGAAAACGATTGTCATTGAGCAGTACCGCAGATTCCATTGGTGCCAGTTCCATCTCAATCATCACAAAAACCAAGATTGCATAGTACATCGTCGTCATCATTGTTGTTGTCAAGAGAATGGTTTTTGATTTTGGTTATTCCATCTTCAAGATATTGAAGCTGGAGACGAAGAGACGATGTAGAGACGTATTTTTGTTTGAGTGATTGAATCTTGACTAAAAGACGATCAAGAAAAGTATTGAAATTGTCTGAATTGAGTTTAAATCTATAGTCTGAAATTAGCTTGAGTGCTTGGTCGAGCTTGGCTTTGTTTGGAACTGAGACATAATTGCCTTCTTGAATGTCTGTTGAATAGAATCATTGAAAATTAGCATTCACATGTGGTGTGAATAGGCTAGCAAGTATTCATCCAATGACCAAAATTTTGGAATATTTCATACTTATGACATTACAAAGATAAAATAGGTTTTTCGATAATATGTAAAATATTGTATAATGTCAAGTAAAATGACTTGCCGAATACTAAAAAAAATTTCTCCTTTGAAAATACTACGAGGTATCGCCTTATTCATGCATTTTCTTTTAAGTGCAGTTATTTAAATACAGGTATGTGTTTTATTTATATATTTATTCTATTTTGGTTTTCCAAAATTCTTTCGTCGATTCAAAAACCAGAACCAATTTGAACTTCGTTCAAATATGGGATTCAAACAGTTTTCGTCTCTTTCAGTTTTTCGGAAAACCAATTTCGCTTGGGTATAATATTTTTTATCCAACGATTACTTTTTTATTCGTAAATGCGCGGAGTCCTTCTGGTCCATTTTCTTTTCCATATCCAGAGTTTTTGACTCCTCCATATGGGAGCTGAGCTTTCGAGCCTGCGGGAGTATTGAGGAAAACCATTCAGGTTTCAATCTTTGATGCAACTTCTTGGATTTGTGTTTGATTGTCCCCATACACACAAGCACAGAGTCAAAAATCACTTTGATTTGCTATTTTGACTGCTTCATCGAGGTCTTTGACACGTATTACTGATGCAACAGGACCAAAGATTTCTTGTTGAAAGGAAGTCATCTTGGGGGTGACATCAGCGAGTATAGTAGGAGTATAAAAATATCATTGCCTATCTGGGATATAGCCTCAGGTGAGGAGCCTGGCTCCTTCTCAAATTGTTTTTTTGACTTGGGAGTCAATTTCCTCTACAAGTTCTTTTTTTGCAAGTGGTCACAGCTCAGTGTTTGGATCCATCGGGTCTCCCACTTTAAGGGCTTGTGTGTGTTTGGTGAGTGAGGTAAGAAACTCGTCATAGTATTTTTCTGGAACTATAAAGCGCTTAGACGCATTGCATTTTTGTCAGGCATTGGCAATTCTTGCTAAAAGTGCTTGTCGAGCAACATGGTCAATGTTTGCAGTATCACAGACGATAAAAGCGTCGTTCCCTCAGAGTTCCAAAATTGCTCTTTTGAGGTATGAACCAGCAAGACTTGCAATATTTTTCCCAGCAGTCACTCCTCAGGTAATATTGACTCCCACTATTTCTTTTTTTGAAAGAATGTATTCGCTTTCTGACGAACTGACAAAAATGTTTTGGTAGACTCCCTGTGGGAAACCTGCTTCTAGAAAGAGTTCTTCAAGTTTGAGTGCTGAGAGTGGACAATTCGATGCATGCTTGTACACCACGGTGTTTCCTGCGATGATATTTGGAACTGCAGCACGAAGGACCTGATTAAATGGAAAATTCCAAGGGGCAATTCAAAAAATTACCCCAAGCGGATCATAAATCATTTTTGCTATTACCCCGTTTTCCTCAAAGTGTTCTTCAGAGATGAATTCTTGAGCATGGAGTGCAAACCAAGTGATATTTTTGGCTCCATTTTCTAATCATCTTACTGATGCTGAATGAAGCATTCACATTTCTTGGGTTTCAGTGAGTGCAAGTGAGGATTTTTGTGCTTCGATAAGTCTGGCTAAATTAAGGAAGAGTTGTCTTCTTTCGAGAAATGAAGTCTGTTTCCAAGTGAGGAAGGTTTCGTGAGCAAGTGTAATTTTTGTATCCAGTTCCTGCCTTGAGATGGTTTCAATGCTCGCATTGATTTCAAAAGTGTAAGGGTTTTGGGAAGTGAGAGTTGCCATGGTTGAGAGTATTAAAAAATAACTTGCTTATTGTAAAGCGAGTTATAAAAAAAGCAAGAGTAATTATGAACAGAGCCTTATCGTTGACTCAAAAACTCGACTTGTTTGACCTCTGTTCAAACAGGGGGGACTCAAACAATTTTCGTTTTTTTAGTTTTTCGGAAAATATAGTACGGAAAGAAATTTTTCTTTTCCATCTTCATATGAAAAAAACACAATTATGTATTATACTTGCTATCCAGAAAAGTATTTATTCTATTGACAATAAAAAAAAATATGTAAGATGAAATCTTCTGACATAATATTTAGAAGAAATATTTGTTTATAATAGCACTATGAACACATTTGCACAAAAGATTTCTGACACACTTCTCGCTCATCGTTTCGTCTTTGAATGATTGAACCACGAAGACTTAGTAGCAAAAGCTCTTGCGAGTGCGGAGGAGTATGTAATTGCGATACTAGCAGAACGTGAATTGTCGCCAGAAGACAAAGCTTTGATGAAGGACGTAGCACTTTCTGCACCTGATATTTTTGACCCTGATGAATTTCTCTCAGAGCGAATTCTTGACTATGACGAAAAAGTGGACGCATGTTTTGATGAGTGGTTGGAACAATTTCAAAAGAATTTATAATTTTATTAAGATACTATGCCTCTAGAAGAAACATTGAATAGGTGAGGGTCAAAATATAAACCATCGGTTGCAAATACACAGCAAGCAGTTCAGCCAAATACAGTGGACCAACTACCACAAAAATCCATCAATCTTGACGTGGCTGATCTTTCTACTATGATTGATATTGTAGCCAACTCTCAAGCCGTTGAGGCTTTTGATCAAGAAATGGCAACCAAAAACTCGGGAGCTTTTTGAAAGATGACTTGATTTTTTAAAAGAAGTTTCCAGAGAATGGGAAGAGATGCGTGGATCCATAGCAAAAAAACAGCATTGAAACAAAAGATTACTTCTGACTTGCAAAATGGCATTTGTAATGAAGCCTCCATCAAGAACAATTACCAAGAAGCAAAAAGAGCTCTCGAAGAAAAAGCGTACCTAGCGCATGAACAGACTCAAAATGAGACGGATATTTCACCACAAATCCAAAAGCTTCTCGATGATTGGGTGGTAGCAACCCCACAAGAGAGAAAAAATATTCTCCCACAGTTGAAACAAGAACTTGACGAGGAGTATAAGATCACTTCTGAAATGTCTCAGATTGAGCATGCAATGATCAAATTTGAACAAGCACAGCTTGATGGAACTCTCAAAACCCTCAATGCCAAACTCAATGTTTTTGATATTGGAAGGTATGAATGTGGGGATGGGAAGAGAACAGAATCCCTTCTTGTGAAGATTTTAGATGGCTATAATTGATATATTTCTCGTACTACTGCTCCCGATTGGATGAAACAAAAAGTATGAGGAGTGTTTCAGCATCCCAATACGTATGCGATTCTTTCAGCACTGTTAACTCGTGCTTGAGTGAGTGCATTCGTCGGATGAGTCAGTCTTTGAGTTGGAGGACTCTTGATTCCTGTAGCGACCTGAGCTGTTGTGGGAGGTGTTTTGGCTGCTGGTCGTGCTCGTCGTGAGATGAGAGACAGGACCGCACAGATTGATCGAAGAGGGGCAACGGGTTTTGTGACCTGAGATCCAAGTGTTGACGGAGCGTCTTCCAATGAAAGCCACAAAACAGCAAACTATCAACACTCAGTAGCAGATTTTTATGCAAAAGTAAGTATCGCTACTCACTGTGATCCATTGAGTGCATCGTATAATGTACTCAAAGCCGATGCACTCCAAGCAGGACTGAATTATCTGATCAATCATCGAGTTGGAAGAGAAAACAATCTGAATCTTCTTGCCTACTCTGGAGAGACATCAGTTTCCAAACAACATGTGGATATGATTGTCCTTCTCAACAAACTGTTTCCTTGATTGGTGACAGATTTTAACAGTGGAGTTCTTTTTCAAACAGGAAATACTGACCCTCGTGCAGTAGAAGCACAAAGACTCTACCAAATCATTGATAACTTTTCACATGATGTCTTAGATGACCGACTCATGGATGAGAAAGCATACGCACGCAAGCAATGACTCATCTATGCATGAGTAGCAGTTACCATTGGTAGTGCTGGAGGATATGCACTTCATGAGCTTTGATTTTGAGGTTCAAGTGGTGGGCACACCATAGAGCATCCGACTTCATCAACGGTAGTGAGTCATTATCCAGATAATCTAGAGCCATACACCAATGTAAAAAGAGATTTCTGGTACGATAATGGAACTCCAAAACCTAAGTTTGACCATACTGAATTGATGATTCATCAAAAATGAGAGAATTGGAATGTTCATAGTATGCTTGGGAAGACTCCATGGACTCAAGGGCATCATATATATGGAATACAAGGGAGTGATTTTTCCAGCCAAAAACTTCAAGCCGTTCTCACTCCACATAATGGCTGACCAAGCTTTGTCTTACCTATTGATGCCAAAGGAAATATTCAAATTCCAGAGGCTTTGCAGGCTGATTTTGATGCTCGTAGATTTGCTTTTTTAGAAGTATGACAGGTGCATGTAACAGGAGGAACGATTCACCTCACCCCGATTGCTACAGTTGAGGGGCAGGATACTATGGTGCTTCAACCAATTACTACTGAAATTCCTTGAGTTCCAAAACAGGAGTTTATTCCTGGAACTGATAATTGGTATGGAGTGCCATTTTGAGGAAATAGATACCATGAGCTCAAAAAACCACAATCGCAGAATCAAGATGAAGAGTTATCTTTGGAAATAGAGGAAGATACAAAATCTCCCAAGCAAGACATACCAAAAGAAAGGGATATTATTGCAGACAAAATGATGGATATTTTGACTCCAAAAGTTGCAGCAAAAAATGATGATTTCTATGGTCAAGAACCAGAAGAAGTAGAGGCTAAACAAACAAATGAGCAAGAACTAGGTGGTGCCAACTTGAATGAAAATTTTCCAATTCAACAGGAAATTGAATCTGACCAGTGAGAACCTGTTGACCAAAATGTCTCAGTTAAAGCAGGTAACAATACATCAAAAACACAGGAACAAAAAAATTCTCAGGAAGATTCCTCTCCTTGGGAATTAGATGAGTATGGAAATGAAAAAATGGAGCCGACTGATGTCAGTCGTGCATACGATGAATTGCAACATACCAAAGAAAAAATTGATAAGCTCAATACCCTCAAAGCTCGTGCTTCCAAGAATCAAAAAACTCCCAAAAAACATTTGGATAAAAAGATTGAGGTGCTTCAGAAACAGATGGAGAAGCAAACGAAAGTGCACAATGGAAAAGTAAAAAAACTCTATGAAAGAGAGACTCCTGAACAACAACAAGCTTATCAAGACTCTATCAGTGACCTTGTTGAGAAAGGAGTGATTGCGACCGATGAGAATGGAAAGATTCTTACTTTTCACTATGAAGGAAGATCAATCATTGCTATTCGTGCACCCAATGGTCAATTGATTCCATTTTATCGTTCTTGTTATGGTACAGATGGAAAAACAAAATGAAAATGGTTTCCGTTTTTTGGACTTTCTCAGAATGGGTGGTTGGTAAAAGGTGGAATAGATTCAATGGAAGATGCGTACCATTCTCCTGTCCTCAAGCAATTGAGTGATACTATTAATGGAGCATTTACTTGGGAACATGAATGGGATACAGATTTTAATAGCACTCAAACTTTTCATCCATTCACTATATACGGTAGCATCAATAGTCAAGAATGGATTGATCAAGAGATGTCAAATCAACTTGCTCTGCAATCTCGGAATGGAGAAATGAAGTTTTCAAATTATTGGATTTCAGAATGGATTACTCGTATTCAAGCACCAAAGAATTTCAAACTTCAAGTAAGTTCTGATGGACTCTATCCAAAATTTTTAAACTTGCTGGAATCAAACAAGGATGTAAAAGACTGAGAAATTATTGGTGAAGAAAGGCAAGAACTTTTAACAAAAATGTTTCGATTTATGTTTTTGTACTATTCTGAGTGAAATGAAAGTATGATTCTGAAAAAGATAGTTCATGAAAAAATTCCGGTCCGTATCGGAGATTTCTCAAAAACTTCAGTTTCAAAACAAGGTATTGATTTTCATATTTCTCAGGGGGATATTGATAAGAATAATTACGAATTTCTTGCGAGAGGACTCTCTGATGCAATATCTGAATATGCTATTCAGGAGTATTGTACTCTCAATCAAGAAAACACCCAAAAGTTCCTTGAACTACAAAAAAAGTTTTCTGACCCATCACAGGTCTTGAGTATCTTGACTGAGAGTCTCGGGGGGGCACTTTGTGGAAATATAATAAGTGAAACCATGCAGAGAAAATGATGCCCATCTGAATTGGTACAAGAGTGTGTGGATTTCTTGAACGAAGTGTATGATACTACTATGAGTAAGTATGCAAGTGCTTGGTACGTGTAATCACATTTTCATAAAAAAATACTTCCTTTGAGAAAAAGGGAAGTATTTTTTTATGATCAACAGAGGATTATTTTCCACATCAGGCATCGTAAATCAGAAACCAGGGAAGTTTGCAGTTTGAAATGTTTCTTCACATTCTTTTGGCTTGTTTTTGAAAGTACTACAGATTTTTCGAGCTTATCCATCACTTCAAGGAATCCTTTTTGCGCTTGAGACAGATATAAAGCCAAAGAATTGAACTTTGGCTTTATATCTTTTAAATCAGATTATTGTGAACACCCAGAGCTTGCATTGCTTCCGTTGGAAGTAAATCCAAACATCGGGTCAAAGTTTACATCTTGGAATTTTTGGTCACATTCTTTTGGCTTGTTCTTAAAAGAACTACAGATGAGTTTTGCATATCCTGCGGCATTTCTTCATGCATCTTCGATTTTGACACCATTCACTACAAAAGTTGGGCTTCCTTCTACTCCAGCAGCAAGTGCTTCTTCTTTGTAGATATCAAAATCAGGGAATTGTTTTGCTTTATCAGCCATTTTTTCATCTACACTAAACTCTTTTTTTGTAGATTTTATACATGCTTGGAGTTTATCATTGTTGATTTTTGCAGCCTTAAGACACGCCTCTCCTTGCCCTTCTTTATCAAGATAACACTTGAGGTAGGTAAGATATTTATCTTTTTGTTCTTTTTGAATACAATATTGTACTACATTTTCATCAGCTTCTTTTTGTCCATGCATGACGTATTGAACAAATTTTACATTGATGTCAGCCACCTTTCAGAGTTTATCTATCACTTCAAGGTATCCTTTTTGAGCTTGAAGCCCGTATGGACAGTAACTCATGATATATAAGTCAGCGACAGGTTTGTCAACTTTTGGTGCACAGGCGAATGCTTTTGTACATTTTTCATCATCACAATCTACTTTTCCATCAGCATTGTCATCGGTCTTATTATCACAGATTTCTCCGTTAGGATCAAACGTAGATCCCAGTTCAAGACCGTAGAGTTTTGCTGGAGTTTCTTTTAAGAAGCTGACAAATTTTTCATCGGATATCTTGTTGGTATTCAATAGTACTGCTGGGAGGAATTGGATTCCATTTGCTGCCATAAGTTCTTTTACCCCTTGGTCAGAATAATCAACTTTTTTCATGGTAGAACCAGTTAAGAATGGAAGATTTTCAATGCTCGCAGATAATTCATCACTATGACATTCAGTACATCTTTTGTCGTTGATAAAGGTAACTTCAATGTCTTTCGCATTTGCTAGGGCTTTTGGCTCTGATGCATTTTCTTGAGTCAGATTGGAGGATTCAGAAGGTGCCATTACGGTAGAAGAATAGTTCTTTCCGAGAAAAAACATAAGTATAGATATAACTACTAAGAGAGCAATAATCACCAAGTATGGAGAATTGTTGCAAGGAGGAGTTGGAGTTTTGTTTTCCATTTCTGCCATATACAAAAAAATAACAAAATAAAAATAAATGAGGGGAATATGAATATGTGTGGTCTCTTTTGCTTGATTATGGCTTTATAAAGACAAAATATATCATTCCTCTAACGGAAGTTATAATACTGACTTTTCCATTTTGTCAAAAGTTTTTGTACTCAAAGGCGAATCGTGCTTTGAAAAGAAGGGAGTGTCAAAGCACGAAACCATTTTGATTCTAATTTATTCTTGTACTGAAAAGTGCATCATCATACAAGAAAAGAGGTGTTCTGCTCATCATACCTCCTCACCATGGATGGCTTGCTCATGAGGTTTGCCAAAAATAGAACCCCACTCATGCCAACACCATACCAATAAACCCAATGATTCCGATTTGTTTCATAAATAATTTTGCTTAGAAAAATAATACCAAATTACATTAATTTCAGTTTTTATATTATTTTATGGAAAACTGCTCATAATTTTCTGTCACGTTTCATTACCCTATCCTCCAACC
>Ga0209373_10001865_pt1 | contig 23101 bp, 18 predicted proteins | sample Higcelweek5metaG_FD_187173 | JGI IMG/M metagenome (GOLD analysis project Ga0209373, IMG submission 187173) | Freshwater pond sediment microbial communities from the University of Edinburgh, under environmental carbon perturbations - High... | ecosystem: Environmental > Aquatic > Freshwater >... | reverse complement strand
CGCTGTCCCTTTACGTTAATATCATCTACTGATTTTTTGTTTAAACCCATAATTGAATCCTCCTTTGATTTTAAAAAAGGTCCGGCCCATGAGGCCGGACCCGTAAAGATCATTAATGTGACAGAACTATTTCAATTCTGAGAAGTATTTGATTGTTCTAACCATCTGTGATGTGTAAGAATTTTCATTATCATACCATGAAATAACCTGAACCTGTGTATCTCCACTTTCCATAGGAGCTACCATAGTCTGTGTTGCATCAAAGATTGAACCATAAGTACTTCCGATGATATCGCTTGAAACGATTTCATCTGTGTTGTATGCAAAAGACTCTGTAGCAGCAGCTTTCATTGCATCATTTACCTGGTCTTTTGTAACAATTCCTTTAACAACTGCAATCAGGATTGTTGTAGAACCTGTAGATACAGGAACACGCTGTGCTGAACCGATTAATTTGCCATTCAATTCAGGAATAACTAAACCAATCGCTTTTGCTGCGCCTGTAGAGTTAGGAACGATATTTGCAGCGCCTGCACGGCTTCTTCTTAAATCGCCGCCTCTGTGAGGTCCGTCAAGAAGCATCTGGTCTCCTGTGTAAGCATGAATTGTACTCATGATACCACTCTGGATTTTTGCTAAATCATTTAATGCTTTTGCCATAGGTGCTAAACAGTTTGTTGTACAAGATGCTGCTGAAATAACATCATCTGTAGCTTTAAGGATATCGTGGTTAACATTGAAAACAACGGTAGGAAGATCGTTTCCTGCTGGTGCTGAAATAACAACCTTACGAGCGCCTGCATTGATGTGTGCCATTGATTTTTCTTTTGATGTATAGAAACCTGTACATTCAAGAACTACGTCTACTTTAAGCTCTCCCCATGGAAGATTTGCTGCATTTGCTTCTTTATAAATTGTAATTTTCTTTCCATCAACTGTAATAGAATCATCACCTGCTTCAACCTTATCAGCTAAAGCATATTTTCCCTGTGATGAATCATACTTCAACAAATGTGCAAGCATTTTGGGGCTTGTTAAATCATTGATTGCTACTACTTCATAACCTTCTGCACCAAACATCTGTCTGAATGCAAGACGACCAATACGGCCAAATCCATTAATTGCTACTCTTACTGCCATTTGAAATTCCTCCTAAAATATATAGTATTATTGGGTTACTGTTAATATGCACAAGCACATTTCTATGCTGTGTTATAATGTAAGCGCAAAAATCACGCCAAAAATTATCAGCAGATTTATTCTACTAAATCTATGCATAAAATTCAAGTGCTTTTTTGTACTATATCTAATAATAACGTCTTTTTTACATTTATACCAATGAAATGACATGATTATTCCTATTTTTTATATATTATTTTTCATAAAAATACGCTATACTGTTTACTATAAAAGGAGCCGGCTATGATAAAATATGATTTTCATTTACATACAGAACATTCAAGTGACAGCGATACGCCAATGTTGGCTATGGTGAAAAAAGGCATTTCTTTAGGCTTACTGGCTATGTGTTTTACGGAACACGAGGATATTGATTTCCCTGCGTCAGAAAAAGGGACTTCAAATTTCGAAGTCGATCTTTCTCTTTACTATTCAGAATTATGTAAACTAAAGGAACTCTATAAGGGGAAAATTAACATATTATTTGGCATAGAACTTGGTCTGCAGCCACATTTGACTGATCAGTATCAGAATTATGTAAATCAAAATAAATTTGACTTTATTCTAGGTTCTTCACATGTGGTTGACAGGATTGACCCTTATTATCCCGCCTACTTTCAAGGGCGCAGTGAGGATGCTTCCTACCTTCGCTATTTTGAGTCCGAATTAGAAAGCGTCAGATTGTTTGATACCTATGATGTTTATGGTCATCTTGATTATATTGTACGCTATGGTCCAAATAAAAATCTGTACTACTCTTATGAGAAGTATGCAGACATTTTAGATGAAATACTCAAGGTCATCATTCAAAAAGGGAAGGGAATTGAAATCAATACTGGAGGGTTGCGGTATGGTCTTGGGCATCCAAATCCTACTGAAACTATTATCAAACGCTATAAAGAACTCGGTGGCGAAATTATAACCCTTGGTTCTGATGCCCATACACCTGACTATATTACATATGAATTTGATAGAGCCGAAGCAATTCTTAAAAAAAGCGGTTTTCAATATTATACTATATTTGAAAACCGCATTCCAAGTTTTGTTAAATTGTAATTTCCGATTCTCCATTCTGCTGCAGTTTCATTAGCAAATGGTTCCGCCGCCGTACACATAATCTCCATCATAAAACACGACCGCCTGTCCTGGCGTAACTGCTCTGACTGGTTTATCAAACTCTACCAAAAGTTCTTGTTTTCCACCCTGTTTAATGGTACACATTTCACCCGCATGACTATATCGTATTTTAGCGCGTACACGTTTTTCTAATGGAATCTGTTCTTCTGCCATCATATTAATCTGATTGCACAAAAGTTGATTCGTAAAAACATCTTCTGCTTTACCGATTACAACCTCGTTCGTTTCAGGTCTGATTTCTGTCACAAAAACAGGATATCCCATTGCCAAATCTAAACCCTTGCGTTGACCAACTGTATAATAAATAATACCTCTATGCCTACCAATCACGGTTCCATCAGCAAAAATAAAGTTTCCTTCCTCTGGCACACGTTTTCCCGCCGTTTCACGAATAAATTTACCATAATCATGATCAGGAATAAAACATATTTCCTGACTATCTGGTTTTTGCGCCACACAGAGTCCTATTTTTTCAGCAATTCCTCTGATTTCTTCCTTTGTATACTCCCCAACTGGCATAAGGGTATGTGCCAGCTGATTCTGGTTTAAATTGTAAAGTGCATAGGTCTGATCCTTGGCTTGGGTCACTGAAGTTTTCAGTACATAACGACCGTTTTGTAGTCTATCTATTCTGGCATAGTGTCCTGTCGCTATCAGGTCCGCTCCTATACTGATGCTCCTATTCAGAAGTGCCTCCCACTTCACATAGCGATTGCAGGCAATACATGGATTAGGTGTCCTGCCATGAAGATATTCTTCTACAAAATAATCCATGACATGCTTCTTGAATTCTGATTTGAAATTCATAACATAATAGGGTATTTCAAGCATCTGTGAGACGCGTCGCGCATCATCTACCGCCGATAGCCCACAGCACCCCCCATTGTCCTCTATTACCTCTTCTTTTTCACTCTGCCATATCTGCATTGTGACGCCGATCACATCATAACCTTGCTCTTTTAGCAAATATGCTGCTACCGATGAATCCACACCACCAGACATTCCTACTACCACTTTTTGTTTATTCATATTAATATTCTTCACGGTCCTCTTCACCCTCATGTACATCGCTCTTTGGCTTCTTAAGTCCCTCGATTTGAATATCATGCTTTTCAGCATAATCCCATAATGCAGCATGAATTGCCTCTTCGGCAAGCAATGAGCAATGTACCTTTACAGGAGGAAGTCCGTCTAATGCCTCTGTCACTGCTTTATTTGTAATCTGCATTGCTTCTTGAATTGATTTTCCCTTTACAAGCTCCGTAGCCATGGAACTAGTCGCCACAGCGGCACCACAACCAAATGTTTTGAACTTACAATCGCGAATAATCTGATTGTCATCAATATCTAAATAGATACGCATAATATCGCCACACTTCGCATTGCCAACCGTTCCTATTCCACTTGCATTCTCTATTTCTCCCACATTTCGTGGATTTGAAAAATGATCCATTACTTTTTCTGAGTACATCTTTCTTCCTCCTATCATTAACATTCCTATTTTTATTACTATATTATCATGCTTTCATAAAATCCTCGTACAAAGGAGACATCTTTCTCAGTTTCTCCACTATGATCTTCACTTTTTCCAGCACAATATCCATTTCTTCTTTTGTATTCTCTTCGCTTAGTGTCAATCTAAGCGAACCGTGTGCGATCTCATGCGGTAATCCAATCGCCAGAAGCACATGCGATGGATCAAGTGAACCTGATGTACATGCTGAACCACTAGAACCACATATGCCTTCCATATCAAGCATAATCAATAATGATTCTCCTTCTACAAATCGAAAACTGATATTAATATTGTTAGGAAGTCTCATGGCCTGATCTCCATTAAGTCTCACATGAGGTATTTCCTTTAAAACTTTTTCTATCAAGTAATCCCTTAGTTCCGTTTCTTTTTCTGCACGGGATTGCATTGTATTGACTGCGCGTTCGGCAGCTTTTGCAAGGCCCACAATACCTGGTACATTTTCCGTTCCCGCACGTCGGCTTCTTTCTTGCCCGCCACCATGAATAAACGAACGAATTTTGATACCCTTTCTTACATAAAGAAATCCGATCCCTTTAGGCCCATTCAGCTTATGTCCACTCGCACTCATCATATCAATTTTATATTCGTCTACATTAATCGGCAGTTGACCAAATGCCTGCACAGCATCGGTATGAAATAATACGTTATGTTTTTTTGCAATTTCGCCTATTTCTTTTATTGGCTGTATTGTTCCAATTTCGTTATTGGCAAACATAACAGAAATCAATATGGTATCCGGACGAATTGCTTTTTCTAATTCATTTAGCTTAAGCACACCATTCTCATCAACATTGATATAGGATATCTCAAATCCTCTCTTCTGCAGATATTCACAGGTATGCAATATTGCATGATGCTCTATCTTAGAAGTGATAATATGTTTGCCCTTACTTTCATATGCCTCTGCTGTTGCGATAAGTGCCCAATTATCTGATTCAGAACCACCTGCTGTAAAATAGATCTCATTTACATCTGCACCAATTGTATGTGCAATTGTTTCCCTGCTCTCTGCAACTGCTCTCTTGCTAGAAGATGCCAGTTCATATATACTACTTGGATTACCATAAAGTTTTGTAAAATAAGGTATCATTGCTTCCACAACTTCTGGTGCAGTCTTTGTTGTGGCTGCATTATCCAAATAAATAAAAGATTTTTCTTTATTATTATCCATAATTTTCAACTTCCTTTCTATTGCTTTTGTTTACAAAAAGGAAAGATTTTATAACTACTATTTTCATTTCCTAGTAAACCCATACGAATTCATACATTATGATAGCACCACCTAATTGTTCTGTCAACATATTATAATGCATCAGTTAAAAAATGGAACCTACTCGGTTCCATTTTTTATAATTCTTATATTATCCACGCGGATGTGCTTTTGCATATACTTCTCGGATTCTGTTGTGATTCATGCTCGCATAAATCTGTGTTGTAGAAATATCCGAATGACCCAGCATCTCCTGCACTGAGCGAAGGTCTGCTCCATTTTCAACTAAATGTGCCGCAAATGAATGTCGCAGTGTATGTGGTGTAATATCAGTTGAAATACCTGCCTTTTTTGCATAATACTTTATTAATTTCCAAAAACCCTGTCTACTCATTGGTTTGCCTGAGCAATTTACAAAAAGTATTTTTGAGTTCTTATCCTCTATCATTGCCTCTCTTGACGCTTCAAGGTACTTAGCAAGTGCATGTTTTGCTTCCATCCCAAAAGGAATTATTCTTTCTTTGTTTATATCCTTGCATACAATATACCCCATCTGCATGTTAACATCATTCACATGGAGACCAATTAACTCAGACACACGGATACCTGTCGCATATAACAACTCAAGCATAGCTTTATCTCTGGCTTCTTTCGGTGTGTTTCCCTTTGGCTGTTCCAACAGGAAAACCACTTCCGATGGTGTTAGTACTTCTGGTATCTTCTTATCTATTTTAGGGGATCTTAATGCCTCTGACGGATCTTCTTTGATATATCCTTCTTTGAATGAAAAATGAAAAAATGCCTTCATAGAAGCAATATTACGAGAAATCGTCGCAGCAGCAAATCCACTTTTTTCCATATTAAGAATATATGCGTTAAGATTTGTTACCGTAATTTTATCCACCTTAATAATTCCCTGATCATCCATAAACTTTAACAGTTTATATAGATCTCTTTTGTAAGACATTTCTGTATTATTTGAAGTTTTCTTCACATTATGTAAATAGGTTATGAATCCTAATATTTCTTGCTCCATTCAGTGTAAAACCCTTCCCTCATCTCATTTTGTATGTCTCACAAAACACTTACATTTAACATTATAAGCAGAATTTAAAAGAAAAGCAAATGGTATTTTTGCATATTTTGGGGCATTTCAAGGTTTTTTATTTGAAAGTACAAGATATCGTTTCATTATTTTTTTTATATCACTATATGTTGTAAAATTCTCCAAAAAATAATTTTAATTAATTACAAACAAATTTGGATTTACATAACTTTTTGCCAGATTACTGTTATGCAAACTAAAAAAACTGCCTCCATTATGGTGACAGTTTTGCTTATGATTTTTGAATTAACAGTATTTATTTTTATATGCCAGTAATGCAAGCATGGTCTTTGCATCAGCAATCCCATCGCCTCTATATATCATTTCTACCAATTCATCAAGCGCATACGCTTGTACCTCAATATACTCGTCCTCATCTAAATTCTGCTGCGATTTTACTAAATCTCTCGCCAGATATACATCGATTTTTTCATTACAAAATGCTACTGAAGTGTATAAACTAACCAGCGGAATCATATTGCTCGTACGATATCCCGTTTCCTCTTCTAGTTCCCTGAACGCTGTATCCAGTGTCGGTTCCTCTATTCCATTACGTCCGCCTGCCGGAATCTCTAAAGTATAGCTATCTATAGCATTACGATATTGCTTTACCATAAGTATCCTTCCATCGTCCATAACTGGTACGATTGCCGCAGCACCAATATGTTTGATAAAGTCAAATGTTGTTTCTCTTCCGTCAGGTAGCAATATTGCATCTTCATAATATTCTGTGATATTACCTTTATGAATCAATGTTCTTCCAATACGTTTATGTTTTTCCAGCATATTTTATAATCCTTTCAAAAACTCTTCAATCCTGTCAAGTCCCTTTTGGATCTGTTCAATTGAAATGGCATAGGATAATCGGAAATTACGTGGAAAGCCAAAATCTGCACAGGGAACAACTGCTACCGAATAGTCTTCTAATAAGATATCCGCTAAACGCTCCGTATTAGCAATCTTTTCTCCTTTATAATCTTTATCCATCAAATCTTGAACATCTACAAACAGATAAAAAGCGCCTTTAGGCTCAAGAGCTGAGATATATGGCATCTTTGATACTCTTTCATACATATAAATCCGCCTCTTATTAAATTCAACTCTCATAATTTCCATGTCTTTTTGTGGCCCTTTTAATGCCTCTAGTGCCGCTTTCTGTGCGATGGAATTTGGATTTGAAGTTGCATGGCTTTGAATAGATGACATTAATTTTGCAATTTCAACACTAGAACCGGTATAACCGATTCTCCAGCCTGTCATGGCATAACTCTTTGATAAACCTGAACATGTAATCGTTCTTTTATAGATTTCTTCATTAAAAGAAGCGATGCTCACATGCTTGTCTTCACCATAAACGAGATACTCATACATCTCATCTGCAACAACCATAATGTCATTTTTAACGACAACATCAGCAATTGCACGCAATTCCTCTTCTGAATAAATCATCCCTGTTGGATTACTTGGTGAATTTAGTATGAGGGCCTTTGTTTTATCCGTAATTGCTTCTTCTACCTGTTTTGCAGTAACCTTATAACCCTGTGCTTTAGGTCCAACAATATACACAGGCACACCATCGGATAATTTCACCATCTCTGGATAACTTAGCCAATATGGTGATGGAATTATTACCTCATCTCCTGGATTTAATATTGCATCAAATACATTTGAGAGAGAATGCTTTCCACCATTACTAATCACAATCTGATTTGGTTTATAGTCAAGATGATTAAACTCTCTGAATTTATCGCAGACAGCTTCCTTTAATTCCATCGTTCCCGATGCAGGGGTATACTTTGTGAATCCAGATGTAATTGCTTCAATTGCAGCTCCACACACATTTTCTGGCGTATTAAAGTCTGGTTCACCAGCTCCAAATCCGACCACATCAATTCCATTTGCTTTCATTTCCTTCGCCTTTGCAGTAATTGCAAGTGTCGAAGATGCCTTTACAGCCATTGCTTTTTTTGATAATGTTAACGCCATTTTATTTCCCCTTTGACTTTTCTATTATTTGCAGTTGCTTTAACTTGAATCAGTATATTACATGAAATGCAATTGTACAAGAGAAAAATGCAAAAATAACGACATTTGTTTTTCTCACGCGGACATTGGTATGCAATGTCCGTATCTCATAATATTTGTATTAATTTGTATCAAAATAAATGCAAACCTGTCAGAAAAAACAATGCATGTCACCATGTCCATTCCTGCATTAAGCGTTTGATTTTACTGTTTGACTTTTCCCCCTTTTTTTTGTAATACTCATTAAACGAGGCAAGTATAATTAAGATAACTCCTGTTGCCAGCAAATAGATCCACCATGCAATACTCAGCCAGAATTCCCTCGAGAGATATACTGCCAGCATAATTAATATGATTCCAGAAAGAAGAAACCATCTTTTTCGTTTTTTCCAAAATGACACTAACAGTATGAATAATGACAGCAACCCAAGTACTATGACATCAAATAATTCTTTGCTTAAAATAGCGTCAATTCCCTGCCATAGCAAACATATTGCCACAGTGAGGCAAAAAACCCATGACATCACAGACTCATGATTTTTCCAAATCCATTTATAGAGAGTAAAAGCAAGCAACACGAGTGGCATCATATACCATTCCGATAAATACAATTCAGGTACCTGTATAAAAGGTTGTGTCAGCCATGCAATACAAAACAAAATTGCTGCTACTGTCAATAATAGCTGATCTATGTGTTTATGAATCCTCTTATACAATGCAATGCAATATACTGCTGCCATAATCATGCCACAGAACTGCCAGCCCTCCTGCTGCTGCATCAGTAAGATAAAAGTAGGAATAATGCTTAACATCACATGCCAGTCTACCCCTACTGTCTTATTGGCCGGCACATTATCTGCCGTTTCCGTCGATATTTCAAAAACCCTATGATGCAGAAAACGACTTAATACTAGCATTGCCACATATACCAGTAGCCATGTAACTGCCACTACATTTTTATTAAATTCCAATATACACGTCAGTTTATATACAAGAACTAATACTACCATCACTGGTATACATCCAAAAACAGTATTCTTAATGCGATACATTGTCCAATAACAAATTGCGGCGATGAAAAGAACGAGCAGATAATTTAATATAACCGCAGTATTGAAGGCACAATAATTATAGGCAGCATCTGATGCTATCAGGCTTGCAAGCAGTGTCCCAATGGAAAGGACAATTAGTGGCTTGTTCTTTTTGATTCCTGCTGCTACTGTTAATAAAAGCGTCCCCAAAATAAGAGCCCGAATATCAAAAGGTTCCTGTTTTGCAAATACTATTTCGCAAAACTGCCATAGGGCGCACCCTCCCACCGTTATGTAAAAACCCCATACTGTACTTGTTCTTTCCTCTTTCCAAATTACCCTGTAAAAGCAAAACGCAGATAATAGAAGGGGAAGCATATTTATCTCTGCCCTATACAAGTCTGGTATTTTCATAAATGGCTGCCACCACCATGCAACACACAGCAGAATCATAACAACAGTATAAATAAATTTATTGGCTTTTGGATTGCTTCTGCCCAGAAAATTAAGGACAAATCCTATTAATAGAAAAATTGCTATGAACTCCCATATGCGATTATTTGATATAAGCATGATACAAGGTATTCCTAAAATGCCTATCCCTATCCAGTCAAGCAGATACCCGCTTCTTACATTATTTTCTTTTTTAATATAGTGGCAGACCTGTGGATAGATGCATCTGCTCAAAAATAGAAGTAGCATAAACACAATTTCCCATACAATATACTGTAGGTTGTCACTGAAGGTCGTATCTTTAAGCAATCTGTCTGCAATACTATAAAATAGAAATACTGAAACAAATCCTGCAATCGTATTCTTCCATCTGTGAAGCGACCAATAACATATCAAATTGATTATGAACAGCATAATTCCAATTCCCACTGGCAAAAGAGAATCTACCCTCCATAATAATATTATAATCACAAGATATGCATATAGCATAATCATAAGCAAGTGCCAGACAGTATTTTTTAAACATCCCGTCACTTTCTGCATTTTAGAACTTATTAGGAAAGCAAGCAAAACGATTACTATCACCAACATCGGAACAGATAACCTTATGACACGTAGAACGTCTGGTAACACCTCGTATAAAGTTGCACTCATAGACAATGCAATTCCAAAACCAGATAGATAAAGCCAAAGCTGTGAGCTCCTCAATCTTTCTGTATAGACTGTTTTTTCACCTTCTGCTTTTATCCTTTCAATATGCGAAGTTTGTATACACTGAAATAATTGTGCTGTCGCATAAAGCGCAAGCATCCACAGATAAATGGGATGATATCCATTCTTTATAAAAAAGAAATCCATAAAGGCAGCTACGATACCCACAATCCAAAGCATAACCGAAAAAGGTTGTATCAAACGTTTTGTTACAAATACATTTTTACTATGAAGAATGCCCAGTAGTGTAAAGAGCATGGAAAAAATGAAGAATAGTAATAATAATTGCCACCCTATCGGTCGTGCAATAACATCTTTCACACAATACAATACATATAAAGAGCTCCATGGTACAATATGGCATGCAATGCGAGAAATCGTATTTTCTTTTCGACCAACTGCTAATACGATAAACATCATCAAACATAAGATGGCCACAACAAGAGATGATATATCACCTTTCCAGCCACCACCTGCCAACCAGCACACTGGAATAAATAGCAAATCTGAAACAATAGTTCTTAATCGGAATCTACTGTTGTCGCAAATAAAATAGTAAATCAGGAATACGATAAAACTTAGTCCTGCTCCAACAAGTCCTTTATTTTCACTCACTATTTCTAATCCGGCAATTCCGATTACTATGATTGCAGAAATAAATGGATGGAAAAATATAATCCATTTCTGATTTCCTTTTATAATCAGCCACGTTAATGCAAACAAAATGCAAAGCAACGTCACGATCCATAAATCCTTGTTTTCAACAATTCCTTCCATTATGGAAAAGAATATAAGCACAATTCCAAAAGAATAAAAAACAATATATGTATAACGCGAAAAGGAAGAAATGAAATCTGAGCATTTAAGCCACGGAAAAACAGAAATCTTCCTTTCAGAAGAGAAAAGAATCATAAGCATAACCATTATCATACAATAAAGCGCACAAAGTAATCCTCTGATATCACTTTCGCTGGTAATCTGCCATACCATAAAAAGAAGTGCAATCGTTCCTGACGTATAGGCAAGCCAAACAAATAATTTAGATTTGAAGCTGCCTGCCCCAAAGATAAAAGTAAATGTCAGCAAAAAGAATGCTGTAAAACCAAGTAAGTAAGCGCCTTTGCCACCGACAGCAAAATAATTGCCCAACATCCTAAAATATCCCATTCCCAAAAAAGACAAAGGAATAAATAAACTGCCCAGAGAATAAAATGTTAGGCCTGTCTGTACTAAATGTAATTTTGAACGTGCAAAATAGGATGCAACAAAAAAAACAATAATCAGGAAGAATATGACCACCACTTTCACTAAATCGGGAAGCACCTGCCATGTCGTCGTTGCAAAAATAAGCCCTGCTATCACTACAAACAAAACACCAATGAAAAATACTATCGTTATCGCATTGATTTTAGTGTTTTGGTTTGCGGCTTTTTTTATAACTGTTTCTTGCGGTTTTACTGCTTGAGAGGATATCATTTGTGGTTGGTATTGTATGTCAACAGCTTTAGCGCGTGTATCACTTTGTTTTTGCGACAACTCGCTATTAGACTGCATCTGTCCTTTTGGCTTGGGCATTGCAGTGTCTCCAGCTTCATGAAAACATAATCCTTCCTTGCCTTTTTCTAATTCCTTTAGCATGTCTCGCATTTTTATGTTTTTTTGATACAGAACGATAACCATTGGTATTAAAATCAACGGGCTGATGATCCATAAGACTGCAAATCCAATCATATTTGTCCCCCTCTATTTCCTCATCAAATACTTCATTTAAAATCAGATGCCTTTATTTAAAAGTATATCATATCTTCTTTCGGCGGCGCTGCATGCTTAATTTTCCTTATATGCATTACCGGCCCATTTTTTCTGTATTCATCTCTATATTCTATGCACACTTCTGCCTCAATCTGCACCCAATCGCCTGGAATTAGAAGTTCTGCATCTTCATATTTACATACATGGCCCAAAAACTGCGTGTCATCGGCACAGCATGTCATGACCATCCTACCTGCTGCAAAATAATACTCTCCTGCTTTCCTAAGTCGTGCAATCTTGCCTTTATAATTTACAATCTTACCATTATATTGCTCCGGTCTCTCCATGATATCTAAATACCATATCCCATAATCATCATCCTCTACTGTAATATCAGTGGTACTAAGACTATATGGCAGCTGCTCGGCAAGTGGTATAATTGTTCCGTCTTCATGCTCTAGTATAATCTGCACACCACTGCTGAGTGCCTTTGCGCTTCTCCTATAAGAGGACAGATTCATATCATTTTTACATCGATTAAATAATACCATATCCACATTTTTCAATGTTTCAGAAATGATTGATTTCATATTTTTTCTATAAAGTTCGAAGGTACTTGCATCAATTATTGTTATCTGTTGATAAACTTCCCAACTGTCAGGTAATTGTAATGGATCTACGTTAATGGATTTCCACATTGGATTATACTCGATCATCACTGCCCACGGATGATACTTTTTTTCTAATTCTTTTAAGGCTCTTGCTGTGAATTCTTTCTCCTCAACAATCACCATATGTATCCCATGCCGATTCAGAAACTCCTCTTCATATGCAGTTTCTCCTTGTTCGCATTCGATTAAGAGAATACTCTTAAATTCACTAAATTGGTTTTGGTTTATCACATTTTTGATAAATGTAGTCTTACCGCTATCCAAAAACCCATTCACTATAAAAACTGGCATTTCATACTTTTTCATACATATTCACCAAACAGCATCTTTAACTCTTGTTCTTTGAGTGCAGAACCAATCACGCAGATTCGTCCTGTATATTGTGCTGCCCCATCTCTGATTTCGTATTCCTCAGGCACCAGATCAAAATAATACCAGTTATCGCCCTCTATTGATGGTACCATGCCCTTTGCTCGTAAAACTGTTCCATATTTTAAAGTATTTGCTAATTGTGTCATTATCTGTTCAATTTCATCTTTAGAATATTTTTTACCCGTCTCCGTTCCCCAGCTCATAAACACTTCCTCTGCATGATGATGACCATGCGTATGCTCATGCTCGTGGTCATGCTCGTGCTCGTGGTCATGCTCGTGCTCGTGGTCATGGCAGCCACAAGTACAATTTTCACTATGTTTGTGCTCGTCACTATGATAATGCTTCTGTACTTCCGCAATTAATTCTTTTTCCAGATTCGTAGTATTTTCCATTGCTTCCATGATTTGTTCACCACTTAACTCATTCCATGGAGTCGTGATAATATGTGCACTCGTATTATATTCACGAAGCAATTTTTCACACTGATACAGCTTATCTTTATCCAAATTCTGCGTACGACTCAAAATGATGGTTTTTGCATACACTACCTGATCTGTGAAGAATTCTCCAAAATTCTTCATGTATACCTTACATTTTTTAGCATCTACGATAACTGCTGCACTTTTTATTACAAGATCTCTATTTTCAGCCACCTTCTCGACGGCCTTTATCACATCTGATAGTTTCCCAACACCAGAGGGTTCAATTATAATACGTGTCGGATGATACATCTCAATAACCTCTACCAGTGACCTTCCAAAATCACCTACCAATGAGCAGCAAATACAGCCACTCGTCATCTCTCTGATTTCTACACCAGCTTCTTGCAAAAAGCCACCGTCTATTCCTATCTCTCCAAATTCATTTTCAATCAGCACAACCTGTTCTTTCTCCAAGCAATCACGAAGAAGCTTTTTAATCAATGTTGTTTTTCCTGCTCCCAAAAATCCAGAAATAATATCTACCTTTATCACGTCTTTTCCTTCTTTCTTTCTTTCTTATAAATATTTTTAAAATTTAAATACAATACCAATTACTGCCGCTGCTAAAAACCATATTGCTGGATGCATCTTCTTTAAAAACTTAACCTGAAGAAGTCCAAATATGACTACACATAATATAACCGGCTTTATTGCAATTGGAAAAACCGATGTATTACCTGTCCACAAAGCCATCTTGAACAAACCAAGAACCGCATTGGCAATCAATGCTGTCACTGCAGGTCGGATTCCATAAAATGCTGCCTTAACAGTAGGTCTTTCATTAAAACCTTCCATAAATTTCGCTATCAATGTGATTACAATAATACTTGGAAGAACCAAAGATAATGTTGCAATTATGCCACCAGTAATGCCTGCAGTTTGATATCCTGCATAGGTTGCCATATTTAAGCCTAAAGGACCTGGCGTACTCTGGCTAATAGCGACCATATTACTTAAATCAAGCATTGTATACCAATCATACTCTTCTGTTAAATCCATTAAGAAAGGTAATGTTGCTGGCCCCCCACCTACTGCAAACAACCCTATTTTAAAAAACTCATATGCTAGTAACCATAGAATATTCAAGATTTTCTTGCCTCCACCTTCTTTAAAATAATTCCTGTGATTGCAGAGAATACAACTAGCAAGATCGTCGGTATTGTCGTAAACAAGGCAATTACAAATACAATGACAGCAATCAAAATGCACTTCCAATCAGCAAAGCTCTTCTTGGCAAGCATAATAACCGTATTCAGCATCAACGCACACACTGCTCCTTGTATGCCGTTTAATGCATAAGTAAAATAAATATTATCCATAAATTGCTCTAAGAACATTGCAATTGTTGTAATAACAATTAGAGATGGCATTACCATACCAAGCGTTGCAACAATTCCCCCCATTGTTCCTTTTTTGATATAGCCGACATATGTTGCTGTATTGACCGCAATAATTCCTGGCGTACACTGACCAATGGCATAGCAATCCATCAGTTCTTCCTCAGAAATCCATTTGTTTTTATCAACTAATTCATAAGTCAGCATCGGCAGCATCGTAAGTCCACCTCCAAAGGTCAATCCTCCGATACGAAAGAATGCCCAAAATAAAGAAAGATAGTCTTTCATCTGTATTACTCCATTCATCTATTTTTTTAATTTCTATAATTAATTATAATATCATAAATATACCTAAAACCCAAATAAAAAAGTCGCAAAAGAAATACTTTGCAACATATGACATTTATCACTTCACGTTACTATATTTAAATGCTATTATAATTGTAAGTATTACAAATAAAAGGTGGAGGGTTCATCATGTGGACAAGAGAAGAACTTAAATTAAATGCAAAAGCATCATTAAACAGAAATTACTGGCCTGCAATTTTAGTTGGTCTTATTATTTCAATTCTTGGAGGTAGTGGAGGTTTCGGTTCCAGTTTTTCAAACGCTTCAAGCTCAGAGGATATGAGAAGTACATTTGATGGTATCACTGCTGTAGAAGCGTCTGTACTGATTGCAGTTTTGGTTGCTATTCTAGCAGCTTCTTTTATTCTAATATTGATTGGGATTTCTTTTTCTGTTTTTGTATCTAACCCCTTGTTTATTGGTTGTTATAGATTTTTTGCTGTAAATAATCAATCTGATAAAAATGCTTCGCTTAATACATTAGGATTTGGATTTAGAAACAAAAGATATGGTAATGTCGTACAAATTATGTTTTTTAGAGGTCTGTTTACATGGTTATGGTCTCTTTTACTCATTATTCCAGGTATTATTAAAGGGTACGAATATCGTATGATACCATATTTATTAGCAGAAAACCCAAATATGGATCGACAAGCCGCATTTGCTGCTAGCAGAGAAATGATGACCGGCGAAAAATGGAATGCGTTTGTGTTGGATTTATCTTTTCTCGGTTGGATTTTGTTAAGCATATTAACCTGTGGAATTCTGGCTCTGTTTTATGTAAACCCATATATTCAGTTCACAAATGCAGGACTTTATCTGAAGCTTCGCGAAATACTCATCAATAGCGGAAAAGCTACTGCCTTTGGTCTGGATGGATTCACAGAAGGGGTAACATCTGTTGGCACTTTATAAATATAATGAAATCATAAAACCTGCCGAAAGGCAGGTTTTATTTTTCTTATTCTATACCATTCAATTCTTGATATAAGGTCTTTGCATAGCTATCAGTCATTCCACAGATATCATCTGTAATAAGTAAAAGTCGCAAGTATAATCTCTCAACTTCATTCTTACCTTTAGAATAGATTCGATATATACTCTTATAATTATCTGAAATCAATATCATTAATTTGTTCTGTACATCTGTCAGCTCAGTATCTGTATCATAATATATTGCTGCATCTATAAACCGATCCAGCAAAAAGATGAATGTTGTTTCAGCTGCAATTTCAAGTTTCAGAATTGGTTTTGACATAAATACATTGCGATAAGCTATATCTCCTAATTTTCTGGAAATATGTTCCGCTCCTGTACCATTTAATAAATCCATTTTATACGTTCCAGACATGATTGCATCATAATTAGAAATAAAGCTATCTGTTGCACATCTGATCAGCATTCCCTGCAAACTTACGATCCAATTGTGGATTGCATAATCCTCTGGCTGCTCTATCTTTTTCTCAACTGCCTTTTGATATTTCATTTCTAATACTTCTATCATTTTATGATAATCTATATTATCTTCCTCTTCTGCTTTCAATTCTGCAAGTAACGTCTGATAGGTAAGGCAACCCTTCTTAAAGGCATCCTCTATATCCGCAGTCCGATAGGCAATATCATCTGCCGTCTCCAATAAATATGTGAGCGGATGTCTGCATCCATTCGTACCTAGCGTTTTCTGCACATCCTCAAAGTTTTCCCGGTCAGCATAATAATATCCCATTTTTTTATCTTTAATATTTCCACTCGCTTTATTAATCTCTAAAGACGATATAGGATACTTAATCATGGTGCCCAGTAATCCTTTTGTTAAATTCATTCCATGCTCATCCACTAAATAATGCAATTTTGTCACCAAACGGAATGCCTGTGAATTCCCTTCAAAATGATAAAAATCTTCCCGCATCTGTGGTGACAATAAAGAGGCAATCGACTCCCCCTTGAATTTTAGAATAGATAAATTTCTAATAAACCATTCCTGAATTGCAGTTTCTCCAAAATGTCCAAAAGGCGGATTTCCTATATCATGTAGTAATCCTGCACACTGCAGAATATCACAAATGTCAGCCTTGTACTGTAAGCTGAACCCTTTATCCAAACCTAGTGTAATGATCTTTTCTGAAATATTTTGCCCCAGCGACTTTGCAAACGATGAAACCTCTAAAGAATGTGTCAGTCTTGTACGAACAAAATCACTTTTATCCAATGGGAATACCTGCGTTTTATCCTGCAGTCTGCGAAAAGAAGCGCTTCCAACAATGCGATGATAATCCTTTTCAAATTCCGTTCTCAAATCACTTGATTTATCATTATAATGATTTTCTCTAATTCGATTTCCACATAGTAACTTTTCCCACTCCATGCATCGCTCTCCTTTATGTATCTAGAAGTAACCTATATTAGTTACGGCTGTAACACAAAATCTTACTTTAAAACTTTCTAAATTAGCATTGGTTGTACTCCATAACGAGCATCGTAATATCATCAAACTGATTTGCATCTCCCACAAAATCATCCATATCATCTTTCACGCATTTTAATATTTCCTGGAGAGAGATTTTTCCCATACTATTCATGATTGTTTTCAACCGGTCATCTCCGTAAAATTCTCCCTTGTCATTGATTGCTTCTGTTACACCATCTGTATATAAATAGATCATGTCGCCAATTTCAAATTTCATAGAAGCCTGCTTATATTGCATTCCCGGCATACCAGCCAATACAAATCCCGGCTTAGATTTTAACCACTCAAACTCACCACCGTTTTTCCTATAAAGAGGTGGATTGTGCCCAGCATTTACATAGGTAAATACACTGGTGCTTACTTCCAATACTCCGAGCCACGCAGTAACAAAAAATCCAGTATCGTTTCCCTCGCATAACTGTGCATTTACATTGTTAAAAACATCCTCCAGAGATTCTCCCTGTTGTGCATGATTTTTGATCAAAGTCTTTGCAATAACCATAAATAAAGCTGCGGGAACCCCTTTCCCTGAAACATCTGCCATTACAATAGCCAGATGATCCTCATCTACCAGGAAAAAGTCATAAAAGTCTCCCCCTACTTCCTTTGCTGGCGTCATAGTCGCATAGATATCAAATTCTCTTCTGTTTGGAAACGGTGGGAAAATTCTAGGTAACATATCTGCCTGAATCTGTGTTGCAATATTAAGCTCTGCACCTATTCTTTCTTTTTCTGCTGTAACCTTTTGAATATTAATAATGTAACTCTCTATTCTATCCATCATATCGGAAAAAGATTCTGATAATATCTGGATTTCATCATTTGTCTTGATAGGAAGTAACTCTTTTGCATACTTTCCATTTTGATAGGAGCTAACGACACTGGTCAGAATATTTAAGGGCTTTGAAACCAAGTACCTTATCATATAGAGCATTATTCCCAGCATTACCAATAGTCCGCATAAAATGATACCTGCAACAGCAAATTCATATCTATTTACGACATCCTCTACTTTGTCTAAATAATAGTCTGCCTCCACCATGGCAACGAGATCTCCCTCGCTATTAAAAACAGGAGCCCAGGCAGAAACAGATTTTCCATAGCCCACATCTTCCCCTAAAATAAGCTCTGTGGAAGCTCTCTTTGCCTTTATATCTGGTAATAGATATGTCAATTCTGTTTCGCCATACTCATAAATATCACCTAATGCAGAAATATCATGCGTTGCATCTTCTTTTGTGGCTGCATCCAATATGTAAACAAAATGGTCTTCTTCTGGATAGTAAATATAGAGATACGCTAAATCCACCTTTTCTTTTATATCTGAAAATGTTTTTTCCAGCTCCATATAATACGCATCCTTTTTGCCGGTCTCCACATAGTATGAGATTTTATCACCATCAATGATACCCGCTGCCATTTGCGAAATATTCTGTGCTTTTTCAGAATAGAAATTAGTATAGTTATTCCAAAATATACGATAACTTAAGCTTACAAGCAAGATACCAATTATAATCATCACACTCATTATTACAATAGAAAGCTTAAATCCTAGTGTTTGCTTTTTTTCTTTAAACATCTTGCTATCTACCCCCTTTTTCTATTCCATGTTGTTTATTTTAAGCACCTGAACAAGTGCACTGCAACGACAGTTATCCCCACACAAAGGACATTTCATTCCATAGTCAGACAGCCTGTCGTAAAATCCTGCTATCTCTCTTGTATAAACGGGAGTTCCCCACTTTGATACTGGATTTAATGCTGGTATCGTTCCATCTATATGCTTCCACAATTCCGTTACTATATATTCTATTTTCTTTGTTCTGAGACTATTGATAAAAAGTTCACCTAATTTTTGGCTGATACCCTCGTGTCTACATTCCTGTAAAACAATCAATGCATCGGATGTATATAATACTTCACCCACAAAATGATCATAAATTTCTTTTTCCAGCTCTGGATGCGGATATGTAAAGTCAATTCCACTTCTTCCGGAGACCATTCCTACTATTTTGTCTTTACAAACAGCCTTTAACCCCACATAATCTGCATCCCTCATACCTGATGCCAAGTAGTTCTGAATTATAATTCCACTGTTCAAATATGTTTCATAAAGATATGTAATCTCCTCCAGATCACGCAGACTAATAGGTTCATATAGCACTTCACCGTTCATTATTTTTATCCCCCATAACATTTTTAACGCTGCTTTTTAAATTGCTAATTATAAATCCTACAACAAATACTCCCATTATCAAGGCAATACATCCAATTCCAAAACGGTTTCCAAGTAATAATGCCGTTCCATATACAATCGGTCCCAATGTCTGCCCGCCATTTTCAAGCAATGAGTAGACACCCATTGCATTCCCTTCACCATATGCAAAGCTTTCCGGTATTGTACTAAAATAAGTGTACTGACAGGTATATGCAAAAGAGATAATGATAGAAAAAATCATAATACTCAGCATAGCTATTCCAAAAGAAGGATAGATTACAAACAGCAACATATCTGCACACATTAACCCACTCGCAAAAACAACTGCTTTTCTAGCACCAAACTTTGCCATAATCCACTTTGCTAAATAGGGGCCTATATATAGTACGATTAAGCCACATGCTAAATAGAAACGACCTATCTCTACTTCGGTCATACCATATTTTTCGACATATAAGGGGAAGAAATACTCTCGATATGATAATGCCATCATAAATGGCAGCAATAAAAACAGAAAAAAGGTGATGACTCTTTTATTAAATAGAAATTCTTTTATCTTTATATTCCCAGCCTTTCTAGAAATAGCGGGTTTGGAATTTTTTCCTGTAAAAGCAAGTATTAAACCTAATATTGAAAGAATCGCTCCCGCCAGATATACCATTGGGTAGTCCCCAAATGACAGCAAAATGGAACCAAGACCAACTCCTACTGTTATCCCTGAAAGTACACCTGCGTTAATATCTGCAAATGCCTGTTCACAATTTTCCTCTGTATTTCCCATCGCTGCAAGCGTATTGGCTGTCACATAAATGATACCCATCCCGATACCAATAAATATTTTACCAATCAGCAATCCAAAATAGTCTCCCCCTACTGCACAGATTAGTAGGCCTGAAAACTGGCATATAAATCCGACTATCATATTCTTCTTAGTGCCAAGCAGGCTCACTAATTTTCCTCCTATAACAGAAAACAGTGTTGCCATCAATAACTGCATCGTGATGGGAAGTGCTATACCCATACTCTTAGGAATTCCTGCGATTGGTACATACAATTTTGAGGATAACAAAGCAATAAAGGCATCCTGCATAGAATCCACTAAATATATAATAAACAAAATACTGCGAAGCGGATAGTGGACTGCACTGTTAATTTCATCATTTCCTACTTTGTTTTTCTTTTCCATATGAGAAATCAAAAATATTATTTCAATAATAAACATTATGATTACGACCACCGTCGTAAGAATTGTGAAAAGGACTTCATAAATAAGTGCTTTTTGCTCCTTATGTATATTATCCATATTGGTGCCTACTTCAAGAATACCAATCACTACACCGCTTTCACTGTATATGGGACTGAGTATATAGGACCATGCTCCATAGGAACTGACTTCATCATTTACTTCAATAGTCTCTCCATCTCTCATGACATCGGTATACGCATTATCACCATATTCGCAGATAGGATAGTTTACAGGAAAAGTTTGCTCATAGTCAAAGACTGCCTTAATACTATTTCCATCCCCTTTATATACTGTATAGTAATAATACAATCCATTATCATATGATGTTCGAACTAATTCATCTGCTTTATCTTTAAGCGACGCATAATCTTCTTTTTCATAATCTGAAATCCTCTGGATTTTTTCTAATTTCGATGTATCTAAATCTTCCAAAAGAATATCAGAAAATAGCTTTATATTCCTCATGGTCATTATCGTTTGCGTATGCAAAAGTTTCGTAATCAACATTCCCGAAATAATGATTGCAATAATTAAAGAAGGCACTACGATTAAAGTAATCCTAAACAGATTTTCTCGATTACGCAAACGTCCTATGCCTTTTCTTATAAGCTTGGTTACAAATACCATGAAACATACTACATCAAAAAGCAATAATAACCAGATACATACTCTCATCACCCTGTCAGAAAGGTTTATACGATCGAAATAGCTTAGATTTGCTTCTTGATCAAGAAGATAGATTCCACTATAGTCTGTGCCAACTAACATACCCTTGCCATCCGTGTTTATCGTATAAGGTGTACCTTCTGTTCCAAATACAGTTTCTCCGGCTCCCTTGCCGTCTATAGACACCTTCTTTACGGTCTTACTCAGCAAGTCCGTATAGTAGACTGTGTCACCTGCAATCGCCAGTTTCCAAGGAATTTGTTCCAGTTCCTTATCGTCCATCAATATTGTGGTACTTCCATCTTCCGCAACCCAATAAATTTCTCCCTGCCTCGTAGATACAACAATGCTTTTCCTTTGCACATCATAGCTCACATCATTTACAGCAAGGGATGCTTCATAAGTGGTATATTCATTTTTACCTGTATTTAAGTCCAGATTATAACAATACAGTTCGCTTTTCCCTTTTTGGACAAAATAAATGTGTCCATCTTTTTCTGTAAGTCCAGCAATATTCCCATACTGTAGCGGTGCATTATCTTCTTCATAATCAATTTCATACAAGGTCCTTGCATTTTTCCCCTCTTTATCAAATTGAATAATCCTCTCTGATTTGATCAAGGTACCCTTCCCTGCATAATCCACATCTGCAAGATATATATTGCCTTGTTCATCATCACATACAATAGACGCATAATAGAACGGACTGCTTTCATCGCCTCCTACAATCCTTGTTTTATACTGTAACTCCTTATTGATTACTACGATCTCTTTCTTCCCATTATTAATCAGATAAAAAGTACCCGCCTTACCTAGAAAAACATTGGTAGGTGACTGAAAAGATATCTGGGATACAAAAGGTGAAACCGAAAGAAAATCCCTCTTCATCCAAATCAGAAACAACATAAGAACCATTAGAATGCCATATAATAAGTGTTTTTTAGTCTCTTTCTCTAAATGCATCGTATTTCTCCCACTATTTTATTTACACTATTTTATTTACATGATTTTATTTACATGATTCTGCTCATGTAGTTTTGTCTTAAACCAACTCTATATGCCTGCAACGCGTCTTTTTTACAGCATACTCACACTTACCTATTATACTTGAATGTTCCTATAAATGCCAATGCATCTTTTTATATAATTTG
>Ga0209373_10001864_pt1 | contig 23104 bp, 24 predicted proteins | sample Higcelweek5metaG_FD_187173 | JGI IMG/M metagenome (GOLD analysis project Ga0209373, IMG submission 187173) | Freshwater pond sediment microbial communities from the University of Edinburgh, under environmental carbon perturbations - High... | ecosystem: Environmental > Aquatic > Freshwater >... | reverse complement strand
GCTGTGTAACTTGAGACACACAATTATTAAAATATATTTTTTACATTTGTAAAAATTTAACAAAAACCGAATAAAAAGTTATAAAATGATATCTGAAGCAGCAATTCAATTTGGTATGCAAGAAGCTTTGCAACAATTAGGCATTAAAGAAATTAATGAAGGAACTTCTACTGGAACAAAGTGGTTTTCTAACGGAAAAATCATCGAATCATATTCACCTGCAACAGGAGATTTGATTGGAAAAGTAAAATCTTCAACAAAAGAAGATTACGAAACAGCTATGAGTGCTGCAGAAGAAGCGTTCAAAACATGGCGTTTGGTTCCGGCTCCAAAAAGAGGGGAAATCGTACGTCAAATGGGAGAAGAATTGCGTAAGCACAAAGAAGCATTAGGAAAATTAGTGTCTTTTGAAATGGGTAAATCGTATCAAGAAGGTCTTGGAGAAGTTCAAGAAATGATTGACATCTGTGATTTCGCAGTAGGTTTATCGCGTCAATTACACGGATTAACAATGCACTCTGAGCGTCCAATGCACAGAATGTATGAGCAATGGCATCCGTTTGGAATTGTTGGAATCATTTCAGCTTTCAACTTCCCGGTAGCGGTTTGGTCTTGGAACACGATGTTAGCTTGGATTTGTGGTGACGTTTGTATTTGGAAACCAAGTTCAAAAACGCCTTTATGTGGTGTAGCGTGTCAAAACATCATTCAAACAGTATTAGAAAGAAACAATTTACCAGAAGGAATCAGCTGTTTAGTAGTTGGTAACGAATCTGGGGATTTAATAAATAACGACAAACGTATTCCATTAGTATCGTTTACAGGTTCTACAAGAATTGGTCGTCACGTATCAAAAACAGTTGCTGAGCGTTTTGGAAACACTATCTTAGAATTAGGTGGAAACAACGCTATCATCGTTTCTAAAGAAGCTGATTTATCAATGGTATTGGTAGGAGCAGTTTTTGGAGCGGTAGGAACAGCAGGTCAACGTTGTACGTCAACTCGTAGATTAATTGTTCACGAAAGTGTTTACGATAAAACATTAGACGTTTTAGCTAAAGCGTATGCACAGTTAAAAATTGGAAATCCATTAGATGCTAATAATCATGTGGGTCCACTTATCGATAAAGGTGCGGTTCAAGATTACTTAAACGCTATCGAAAAAGCAAAAGCTGAGGGCGGAAGAGTTATTGTAGAAGGCGGTGTTTTAGAAGGAAAAGGATACGAGAGTGGTTGTTATGTAAAACCATGTATTATTGAAGCGAAAAACGAGTTCGAAATCGTACAACACGAAACATTCGCTCCAGTTTTATATGTAATGAAATACAGTACTATTGAAGAAGCGATTGCAATGCAAAATGCAGTTCCTCAAGGATTATCTTCTTCTATCTTTACCAACAACATGAGAGAAATGGAATTATTCCTTTCTGCTGCGGGTTCTGATTGTGGAATTGCTAACGTAAACATTGGAACTTCTGGTGCTGAAATTGGTGGTGCTTTTGGTGGTGAAAAAGAAACAGGTGGTGGCCGTGAATCAGGTTCTGATGCATGGAAAGCCTATATGAGAAGACAAACGAACACCATTAACTACGGAACAGCGTTACCGTTAGCACAAGGTATTAAGTTTGATTTCTAAAATATAAGTGATTAGTGAAAAGTAATTAGTGATTAGTTACTTTTGGATATAGAAAAACCCTGCAATTGCAGGGTTTTTTAGTTTTTTTGCTTTCTGGCACGGAATAAAAATTTCAGCAAGATATCCTAGAGTTTGGGTTAGCTTAGAAGCTGTATTTTAAAAAAAATAAAAAAGTAGTTCCAATGTTAATGCATAAAATTTTGAAATATGTGGAGCATAATAATTTTTATAAGAAGTAATTATTTCTTTTTCTTATTTATACTTACAACATAAGTGGAGATATAATCTTCATTAATTTTTATGTGTAAGTCATAATCACCCTTCAGATCAAAATCAAATTTTAACTCAATAATATCATCGGACAAACTAGTTATTTTTGGAATGATTGTTTTTTTATAATTACCCGAAACTAATTCAACTCTAATAGCATCTAAATTAATTGGTTTGTTCTTTTCTAAATGCAAAATTATCTCTTCGCTTTTTTCAACTTCAAAATTCATTATTAAAGGAGAAATAGGGATTAAATTATTTTTAAATGATCCATCATAAACTAATGGAAATCTTTTAAAATCAACAAAATTTAATTTCTCTTCGACCAGTTGCCATTTAGAGTCTAAGGGAAAATGATTTTTCAAAAAATATTTTGGATTAGTTAAAAAATAACCATCATTATAGTTCTGATCAAATGTGTTTTTATTTAAGTCAAATAATCCGCTAGACCAAGTTGCATCGCATAAATACCATTTAGAATTCAATTCAACTGCATTCCATGAATGGTTTGGTGTAAATGATTTTGAAAAAACCGTCTCAGCTGTTCTACCATAACCATTAACAATTTCACATTTTATATGGGCTAAATTAGACAGTTCTTTAATCAAATAGGCATAACCTGTACAAACCGTTTTTTTTTGTTTTATTAATTTTTTGAATGTTTGCCTGCTAATTTCTTTATTCCACTCTAAAAGTTTAACACTATCATTTTCGTATTTGTTTCGTTTTCTAGTGTTTTTCTCAAATAAGTAATAATCATTTTCTATATTGGTACATACCCAGATGTAAATAGCTCTAAATTTTTCAACATCACTAGATAATAGTTTTGTTAAGTTATGAGATAATTTGGGTAAGTCGTTTAGATTTTCACCTTTAAGTTCATAAGCAATTTTATCTGCTTTGTTGAAATTTATGTTTTTAAAATCATTGATTTGCGAGAATGAAGAATAACTTAATAAGACAAAAAAGAGAAGTTTAAATTTTATCATTTTAAAATATATCCTTAAGTTTTTGAAAAAAATTTTTTTTTGATTTATACACTTTTTTTACACCAACTTCCCCCATTATAATGCAGCCATCAAAATAAGATTCAACGGAAATATTAATTTTAGATAAATCAGAAATTGTATACTCTTTTGTTTTGACACCAATATAACTTACTATTATGATATCGCCTACATTTAATTTTTTATTGAATATGAAGTTTCCATCGAAATCAGTATTTGTGTATAAATTAGTGTTTTTTACTGTTATACTTGCACCTGCTAATGGACCTAATTCATCAAAAACAAAACCTTTAGTTATTTCTTGTTCCGTCTTGCTTTGTTTCGAATTTTTTGTTTCTGTATTTTTTATTTCATAATTAATCGTATCTTTTTTAGTGGTTTGACTAAACCCTTCATTCAATGTAAATATTGAAAGAAGTGAAAATCCAAACAAACTTTTATAAAAAGATCTTTTATCATTAAGTTGATTTCCAGAATAACTTTTCAATTGCTTTTCTAAAAACACACCGCAAGTCTTATTTTGATTTTTATTAAAAAACACACCAATTTCTTTATCGGTTAAATTTCTGAAATCAATAACCTCTTTTTTACAGGAATTACAATAACCGCCTTTATCAGTACTTTGAAAATTCTCAAAATTTTGACCGCAGGGTTTATTTATAGAAATATTTATGTTGTCTTTCATGATTTGAAATAAAAAAATTAAAATTAATCTAAAACCATTCTCTTTCCACTCAAAAATAGTAAATAATTTTATTGTTTATTTTCTTTTCATAAAAACACCCTAAAAGAGTGTCCAACTTTTTTGAGACAGTGCAATTATTTACAGTTTTTTTTTGTTGTTTTACTTTGTGGACAAGGAATGCAATTCCGCGCTATCGTTGTGGTGATATATCTGCATGGTTGGAAGCTTTTTTAATAGATATGGCATTTAAGGAATAAATTTTTTTAGTAGAAACAGAAAATTATCTAAAACCAAAAACCCCACAAATCAAATTTGCAGGGTTTCTATGTTATTCTGTCAAGCTGAACTTGTTTCAGCTTCTCTTTTTAGATTCTGACCCGAGCTTGCGAACTGACGAAGTAAACGAGTTCAGAATGACAAAAAGAATTACTTCGTTTTCTTCACGTATTGTGTTAAAATATAAATATTTTGGTTTTCTACTCTACCTTCAATAAGGTTCGCATCATCCCAAACTAATTTTATGTTGTGCACGGCTGCTCCACGTTTTGCGGTAAAGGTAGCGCCTTTTACATCTAAATCTTTAATTAATACAACGGAGTCACCATCTAATAAGGTTACTCCGTTACTGTCTTTATGTACAATTTTGTTTTCGTCTTCTTCTGCGCCTTCACCCGTTGCTTTTGCCCATTCTAAGGCTTCTTCATCCAGATACATCATCTCTAACAAATCAGTGTTTTTTAAACGCGCTAACATTCTCCATGATACAATTTGAACCGGTAAATGCTCACTCCACATACTTTCCGATAAACCTCTCCAGTCTTTTTCATCGGTAGTTTCAGGGTTTTCGATTTGGTCTTTTAAGTGTTTCGCAATTAACACACTATTTTCAACCGTTCTTTCATTGGTTGGCGGCAATACATAAACAACTAAGTCATGTTCCGCACCACTAATTTCACAAACTGAACCACTACGGTCTTTCAGTTTTTTTTCTATTACACTCATTTTGAATGGATATTACGTAAATAAATATTTTGCAAGCAAAGTTATAAATTGAAATTAATTATCTTTGATTATTCGATTAAAATCTACTTAAAATGAAGAAATTACTCTTAATTATAGTTTTAACGCCTTTTTTATTAGCTACACAATGCGATGAAGAGGATAACGGAATTGCTTGTACTGAAGAAGCAAAGGCTGGTTTAAATATCACTATAAAAGATGCTGAAACAAATTTGTATTTAAGCGAAGGTGTTTCTGTGATAGCCACTGATGGGAGTTATTCTGAAGCCTTGATAAGTTTTGATGTAGTAGAACCCATTTTTTCGGGAGCTTATGAACGAGAAGGAAATTATATTATCACTGTTTCAAAATCGGGTTATGTAACTTATACGTCTGAAATTATAACTGTAACTTCAGATGTTTGTCATGTAATTCCGCAACAAATAACCATTTTGCTTCAACCAGAATAAAAAAAGGAAGCCATTTAGACTTCCTTCATAAACATATTTTTACAATTTTTATAAATTGAAAGAAGCTCCAATAGATAAATTAAATTGGTTATTATATTTCTCAAATCCAACAGGATCATTATCATATTGAGCTATTGGAAATTGAATTTCAGAATATAACCCAAAACCATCTGTAATAAAATAACGAGCACCTAAATGGCCTCCAAAATTTTTAATTCCGATATTTAATCCTGGATAAATATCTACTTTTTCTTCAATACCAAAAATATCGGCAATATTAGCACTAAAACGAGCTCTTAAATCAAAACGATCATCAAAATTTGGTTTTTCTCCAGCAATTTCTTTTATTCCTAATAAATACATTGACGTAAAACCAAACGACATATTTGTTCCTATACCTCTATCGTAAGTGGCGATTATTCCTGTTCCTTTTTCTTGAATGTTAGCTCCAACTTGGAATTTTGTATCTCCTTTTCCTTTAAAAACTTGCGCATTTGAGATTTGAACTGCGGCTAATAAGCAAACTACTACTAAAATTTTTTTCATCGTATTAAAATTTAAATTGGCTACAAATATACAAATAAATTAATTTCTTCCTTTTTCATTAGGGTATAAGTCTGGTAATGAATCGCTTTGCCAAAATTCTTTAGTATCAATATTCATTGCAGTAAGTTTTCCTTTAAAAGCTGCTCCAGTATCAACGTTCCATACATTTGCAAAATTTACAGGAATGTCTTTTCCAATGTGTGTAACAGGCGTGTGTCCAATGAATATTTCGTTATATAATTTTAATCTTTTTGGATAATAAATATGATTTTCTGCAAGGTTTTTATCTAACGACATAACCATTTCCCAAAGTGTTCTGTCCCAATAAAAGGTTTCGTCAAAATATTCATACGCTATTCCTTTCATATTGCTAAATCCAGCATGAAGAAACAATCTGTTGTTTTCGTCTAAATAATAATTTTGAAGAGATTTTAAAAAGGTTATATGTTTATTAATGGTTTCGTTATCTATGTTTTTATAGGAAAGCACAGTAGCTTCTCCACCGTGTTGAAACCACAATTTCTCATCAAATTTTTCGTTATTACCTAATAGCCAGTCTAATAGAAGTTCATCATGATTACCTCTAATAAAAATGCATTGTTGTTTTTTTTGTAATTCTATTAGAAAATCTAAAACGGCTGGCGATTCACTCCAACCATCTACAAAGTCACCTAAAAAAATTAGCGTGTCATTTTTATCACAATTAATTTTTTTTAGTACTTGAAGTAACGCTTTTAGACCTCCATGGATGTCTCCAATAACAAATTTTTTCATAAAAACTCAATAAACACTGGAAAAAAAAATTGAAAATGTACAGAAAATCTGTAACAGGAATATAAAAGCGATTAGTACTTTTATAGTGCAAAAATCGATAAAAAATTTAGATTAAAATTAAAAAACAAATAACAAAACAATTAAAATTTAATCCCAATGAAAAACACAGTAAAATTATTCGGTCTATTAATGGTTAGTATTGTATTATTTTCATGTTCAACTGATGAGCAAGATGCAGATTTAGAAAGAGCCATTAAACTATCAGAAAACGTGCAACAAATGCAATCTAGAGAAGGTGAACAAACAACTGTAGATAGTACTTCAAGAGAAGATGGAACTCCGATTCTTGTTTCAAAAAAAGATTAATAACTTAAAAAAATATAGCAAAATGAAAACAGTAGTATTGTTAATAGTAAGTTCTTTGTTTTTGTCAAACGTGCCAAACAACAAAGAAAATGATTCAATTAAAAAAGTAATGGCTTTAAAAATTGAAAAAACAGATAAAATCAAAGTAGAAAATATTACCAACCCAAGAACACCTATAATAATTGTAAAAAACGATTAATTATTATCTTTAAACTGTAAATTTGTGCAAAAGCAAATCTTTTAATTGAAACAGATAATAATTTTATTTGGCTTAATATTTCTCGTTGGATGTAATTCAAACGAGAAAAATCCTGTTATTCGAAAAAAGTTGGATGCTTATTTTGAAAACAGTTCGAATGTAAATTTAGACAAGGAAATTCGTCTAAAATATATTGATTCTGCCAAAAATATCATTCAAGAAGCAAGTGAAAATGATTCCATAAAAATCAAAAACTATTTTAAGCTTGCCAATCGTTACTTCATATTGTTAGAATATGATAAATACAAAGAAACGACCACTAAAATTCTAAATATTTCTGAATCAATTAATGATTCTTTAAATATTGCTAAAGCAGAATATTATTTAGGAGACTATTATTTTTCACTATCCAAAAATGACAGTGCTTATTATTATTATTTAGAAGCTGAAAAAAAATACGAAACAATTCAAGACAAAGAAAACCTTGCTAATACAATTTTACATAAAGCTTATGTTTTACTCTACGAAAAAGATTTTGTTGGAAGTGAATCAGAAACCATCAAAGTACTAAACATTGCTAAAGAAATTAATGATAATATATTAATTTATAATTGTTATGTTAATTTAGGAAGTTCTTTATCAGGTTTAGGAAATTATGAAAAAGCGTTGGAATATCATCAAAAGTCTTTACTTCAAATCAAAAAAATTGAAGATGAAAATTACAAACCTTTATTTCAAGCACAAACCTTAAACAATATTGGGTTTGTTTACTTGAGCATTAACAAATTTAATGAAGCGAGCCAAATTTTTGAAGAAGGATTAAAAATCAACAATCTCAAAGAAATTCAACCTGTTTTATATACATCTTTACTTGATAATTTTGCCTACTCTCGATTTAAAATCAATAAAAACGAAGGGTTGAAAGATTTTCAAACCGCATTAGCTGTTAGAGATGAAATAGATGATGTGTATGGAAAAATCAACAGTAGAATTCATCTTACCGAATATTACCTTTCTCAAAACGACACGCTTAAAGCAATTCAGCTTAATAGCGAAGCCAACAAATTAGCCAAAGAATCGCATTACAACAAAGAAGTGTTAATTACACTCGATTTTTATACCAAATTAATTCCTGAAGAAGGTTTATCTTATGCAAGAGATTACATCAAATTAAACGATAGCCTTCAAAAACAAGAAAGAGCTACCCGAAACAAACTGGCTCGAATAGAATTTGAAACAGACGAAATAATCTCTGAAAAAGAAACACTCTCAAACCAACGAAAGATTATTTTGATAATGTCGTTGCTAATTATTTCATTCGGTTTTCTACTATATATTATTTTATATCAGCGAAGCAAGCACAAAGAATTGGTTTTTAATCAACAGCAACAAGAATCAAACGAAGAAATTTATAGATTGATGCTTAACAATCAAGAAGATATAGACGAGGTTCGAAGTAATGTAAAAAGAAATATTGCCCTTGAACTTCATGATAATATTCTAAATAGATTGGCAAGTACACGACTAAATTTATTTGCGATATCCAGAAGACAAGATGAAGAAACAATCAAAAAAGCATTAGAGCATATTGATTCCATTCGTGTGATTGAGCAAGAAATTAGAGCATTTTCTCATGAATTGCACAGAGAATCAGAAATAAACAAAAGTAATTTTAAAAACATTTTAGAAGAACTTTTAAAAAATCAAAAAGAAACATATTCTGCAGAATGCAATTGTGATATCTTTTTTGATGAAGCAATGAATAACATGAGTCCTGAAATTAAAATGAATGTCTATCGAATAATTCAGGAAGCGTTTAACAACATTAATAAATATGCTAATGCTACCAAAATTGGTTTAGCACTCGATGTTGATGATGGTTTTTTATATTTAGAAATAAACGATAATGGCACTGGTTTTAATGTAAAAAAAGTTAAAAATGGAATCGGTTTAAAAAACATGAAAAGTAGAGCAGAAGCCATGAAAGGTGAAATTTTTATAGCTTCTGAAAAAGGTAAAGGAACTAACATAAAGTTAAAAATTCCGTTATAAATTAAAATTTTTGTAAATTTGAAATAAATAAAATAGCGTGGGCAAATCTAACATCCATATTTTAATGATTGACGATCATCCTTCAATGATTGAAGGTTATAAAAGTATATTGTCTTTTAACGATTTAGGTTTACGAATTACAACTACTCCAGCCTACAACTGTGAATCTGCTTACAACATTATCGATACAACACCCATAACCGAAGCTTTCGATTTTGCTTTTGTCGATTTGAGTTTGCCACCTTATTTGGAAAAAAATATTAAAAGTGGAGAAGATTTAGCACTTCTTATCAAAAATAAATTTCCAAAATGTAAAATTGTAATTCTTACTTCACACGCAGAAGCTTTTATTTTAGATAATATCCAAAGAAATATTGCTCCAAACGGATTATTAGTAAAAAGCGACTTTACAGCAGATGAGTTTTTATTAGCATTTGAAAAAATATACAACAATCATATTTATACAAGTAAAACGGTTATAGAAAATATAGCCGAATTACATGAAAAAAATTCATTTTTAGATGAAAACAACAGAAAGCTAATTACACTCTTAGCTGAAGGTGTAAAAACTAAAAATTTACCTCAACGCATGAATTTATCAATAAGTGCAATAGATAAGCGCAAAGCACAGATAAAATTCTACTTCAAAATCGAAAAAGGAAGCGACGAAGACATCATTCGCGAAGCTAAAAAGCACGGATTAATCTAAAATTTTTCAAGAAACGCCCAAAACACTGGAAAAAAAAATTGAAAATGTACAGAAAATCTGTAACAATTAATCTTTAGTCTATGTGTAACTTTATATTCTAAATGATAAAGAAAATGAAGTTATATACAAAAATAGTTATCGCCCTGTTAATCCTTAGCCTAATCTGGATTTACGCCATCGTTGATTTAACGTATTATACACTTTTTCAAGAAAAATCAACATTCTTTAACACACTCGATTATAGTGTACAGTTTAAATTAGTTTACATAATGGGAGTTGCCCTTTTTGTTTCCTATTTAATGCTTATTTTCTTTAAAAGAAGTAAGAATAATTTCTATTAATCGTATTTCATTTTTCTCAAAATACGCATTACTTCTTTAAAAGATACGTATACTAAAGGATTGTCAAATGCTTTTAAATAAGGTTTGGCATCAATTAGTTTTTGTTTGGCATCTTCAAAACCATTCAGGTAACAAATCATTAAGGTGTGAGGCACATTGACCAAATCTCTTTTTTCAGAAGGTTGTAAAACAACACCTTTTAGAAGTTTAACCAAAATAGCATTATTGGCATTATAAATGTGATGCAACATTTTTTTGTTGTATTGTGGAGGGTCAAACAATAGCTGTGTGTCAATTTTGTAATAACCATTGTCAAAAAAGTGAATTGAGACTTTTTCTAGCGGATAAAAGCTGGTTTTATCATTTAATCCCAAACTCACATATTCGGTAATTGAAAAAGAATCATCATCAAAGGCAATACTCACTTCATCTAAAGCTGAATAAAATAATTTAACTTGTTCGTTTACCAATTCAATATCCACGCGCGAATAGTACATTTTATCGCGCACTTTTTTCTTGTTTCCGGCCCAGCAAACCACAAAAAGCTCTTTGAAAACTTTATAATTTGATTCTAAATCCTTGTGTCTGTTATTTATAAAATCTAAAACACTTTCTAAGGTATAGGAAATGCTATTTCGGGAGTTATTTTCTAAACTAATAACTGTTTCAATATTCTGTTTTGAATACGGAATTTTCTCTGTAGTTGGTGAAGTATTGCTGCCTCGCCTAACAAATGTACTATTGGCAACTATAGTGTGAATTCCTTTTTTGAAATACGAAGTTTTTGATTTGGGTTTAATTGTAACCAAACCTACCACTTTATCTTTTGGTAAACTTGGAAAAGGGACATTCTCGTATTGAATTTTTGGCGGATTTTCTAAAAAAGCGTTTACCAAATTTTGAATGCGACTATCATCAAAAAAGTCATCACCTACAATTTCATTAGTTGCATCTTCAACTCCAACTACAATATAAGAATTGTTGCTTGGATTTGAATTAGAAAGTGCACAAATGTGTTTTAAAAACTTTGCTTTTCCTTCTTTTGTATGTAAATTTAACTGACGTTTTTTATCATAAAAACTATTCTCATCGTTGTGAGCTAATAAATTTTTGATAAGAAGGCGCTTGTTGATCATTTTTACAGTATTCAGTATTCGATGTTCAGTAATTAGTTATTGCTAACTATAAACTGAACACTGATAACTTTTTTAAGGCACTTTATTTCCCATACTTTCAGTCCAAATAGCAAACCAATCTTGCGAGTCTAAAACTAATGATTTTGCTTTCATTAATTGTTGAATACGACTCACATTAATAGTTCCGGCTACGGGTAAAATGTTTGCGGGATGTTGTAAAATCCAAGCTAATAAAATCAAGTCTGAACCCACATGATATTTATCTACTAACTTAGAAAAAAGTAATTTTAAGCGTTGGGTTTGTTCAGTATTTTCTCTAAAAACTACTCCTAACGGATTCCAAGCCATAGGTGTTATTTTGTGCAATTTCATATAATCTAAACTTCCGTCTAACATCGCTTGGTAGTTGGTTGCCGAAAATTGAATTTGATTAAAAGAAACTTCCGTTTTTTGACGTAATAATTCCGTTTGTGATGGTGCAAAATTTGAAACGCCAAAAGACAATATTTTTCCTTCAGATTTTAGTTTTTCAACCGCTTCAGCAACTTCATCAGCTTGTAGTAACGGACTTGGTCTGTGTAATAAAAATACATCTAAATAATCAGTTTGAAGATTTTTTAGCGAATTTTCAGCCGACCAAATGATGTAGTCTTTAGAGTAATTATAATGTTTTACTATGTTTTGCGGACGATTTTCAGAAACATATTGAATTCCACACTTTGAAATCAATTGCACTTTATTTCTGTCTAATTTTGAAGCTGCCCAAGCTTTTCCAAAATCAGCTTCCGTTGTATAACCACCGTAGATATCAGCATGGTCAAATGACGTAATTCCGTTTTCAAAAAAAAGGTTAATTAAGTGATTCATCTCGTTTGTGTTAAGGTTTTTATCCCAAACACCCCAATTCATAACTCCGGCAATTATAGGTGATAATTTTACTGACATAGTAGGTTGTTTTTTGAAATTTTTCTTAAAATTATAAAATAGAATCATAAAACACTCACAATTACTACTTTTTTTAATGTTTTTTAACGCTATATTAACAACTAAAAATTAAAAAAAATCACAATTTGCGGTGTTAAAAAATGTTGTTAATTTCACAGCACCAAATTAAACCTTAAAATGGAAGAAAATACATCGACGTTAGACATTAGAGCAATCAATGAAAAGATAGAAAGAGAAAGTGCTTTCATCGACTTACTTACCATGGAAATGAACAAAGTAATTGTGGGTCAAAAACACATGGTAGAACGATTATTAATTGGATTATTAGGACAAGGACACATTTTATTAGAAGGTGTTCCTGGATTAGCAAAAACCTTAGCAATTAATACGCTGTCACAAGCAGTTCACGGTTCATTTAGTCGAATTCAGTTTACACCCGATTTATTACCAGCCGATGTGGTTGGAACTATGATTTACAACGTAAAACAAAACGATTTTACCATTCGTAAAGGACCTATTTTTGCCAACTTCGTTTTAGCCGATGAGATCAATCGTGCGCCAGCAAAAGTGCAATCCGCTTTGTTAGAAGCCATGCAGGAAAAGCAAGTTACAATTGGTGACGAAACATTCAAATTAGACAAACCATTCTTGGTAATGGCAACTCAAAATCCGGTGGATCAAGAAGGAACCTATCCATTACCAGAAGCACAAGTAGATCGTTTTATGCTAAAAGCCGTAATCGATTACCCAAAAATGGAAGATGAGCGTTTGGTAATTCGTCAAAACCTAAAAGGCGCTTACGAAAAAGTAAATCAAGTAGTTTCTATTGAGCAAATTTTAAGAGCACAAGAAGCGGTTCGAGAAGTTTATATGGACGAAAAAATCGAAAAATATATATTAGATATTGTCTTTGCAACGCGTTATCCAGAAAAATATAAATTAGAAAGTTTAAAACCATTAATCAGTTTTGGTGCTTCGCCACGTGGAAGTATCAACTTAGCAACTGCTGCTAAATGTTACGCTTTTATAAAACGAAGAGGTTATGTAATTCCAGAAGATGTTCGTGCTGTTGTGTACGATGTATTACGTCACAGAATCGGAATCACTTACGAAGCTGAAGCCGAAAATGTAACCACAGAAGACATTATCAGCAAAATAGTTAACGAAATCGAAGTGCCTTAATTTTTTGTTTCAAGTTTAAAAGTTTCAAGTTATAGAAACCTGAGACAAAAAAACCTGAAACCTGAAACAAAATAAAAATGGATACCAAAGAAATTCTAAAGAAAGTTCGAAAAATCGAAATCAAAACCCGAAGATTGAGTGATCACATCTTTTCGGGAGAATATCATACGTCTTTTAAAGGACGCGGTATGACTTTTTCAGAAGTACGTCAATACCAATATGGCGACGACGTTAGAGCTATCGATTGGAATGTAACTGCTCGTTATAACGAACCTTTTGTAAAAGTATTTGAAGAAGAACGTGAATTAACCATGATGTTAATTGTGGATATTTCGGGTTCGGAAAGTTTTGGTACAAAAAATCAACAAAAACGTGATATGGTTACTGAAATTGCTGCCACATTAGCTTTTTCGGCAACGCAAAACAACGATAAAATTGGTTTGCTTTTATTTTCGGACCAAATCGAGTTGTTTATTCCGCCCAAAAAAGGAAAATCGCACGTTTTACGAATCATTCGCGAGTTAATCGAATTTGAATCGAAAAGTAAAAAAACCGATTTATCACAAGCGTTGAAATATTTATCTAGCGTTTTGAAAAAGAAAGCAATTGTATTTTTGATTTCCGATTTTATGACAAAAGATTATGAACACACGCTAAAAATTGCTTCAAAACGACATGATGTAACCGGAATTCGTGTTTTTGATCAAAGAGAAGAAAGCATTCCAAACATTGGAATTGTAAATATGATTGATGCTGAAACAGGAGAAACACTTTTGGTCGATACGACATCAAATAAAGTGCGAATGGATTACGAAAAATACTATCGTGAAAACGTAAATTATTTCAAGGATATTTTTTCAAAATGTGGAGCAGGAACGATTAGTTCGAGAGTAGATGAAAGCTATGTAACCAAATTATTAGGTTATTTTAAAGCACGTAATTAAGAAAAATGAAAAAGAAAATTTACTTATATATTATTATGCTTTTTGGATTTTTTGGATTTTCTCAAAAAGTCACAACCTCTATTGATTCTTCACAAATTAAAATTGGTTCGCAATTCAATTTAACGTTAAAAGCATCGGTAAACGCTAAAGACAAAGTGGTTTTCCCAAATGCAAAAAATTTTGGTGCTTTAGAAGTTTTAGAATCGTATCCAATTGATACTATAAAAAACAACTCACAATACGAATTAATCAAAAAATACGGTTTAACCCAATTTGATTCTGGAAGATACTTGATTCCAAAATTAATCGTAAAAATTAACCAAAAAGATTTTCAAACCGATTCGCTTTCCATAGTGGTAAACAACGTAAAAGTCGACACCACAAAACAGCAAATGTATGATATCAAAGACATCATCGCTACCGAAGAAGAACCAAGCAGCGAATGGTGGAAATTGTTGGTTTTATTAGCTCTGATAATCGCTTCAGGTTTTGGTTCTTATTTTATTATTAAACGATTACAAAAAGGTAAAGTAAAAGAAGAAGAATTTTTTGCTTCGCCGATTGAAAAAGCGATTGCCTATCTTCAAAATTTAGATAAAAAACAATTGGTTCAAAAAGGCGATGTAAAAGAATATTATTCTGAAATGACCGATATTGCTCGAACGTACATCGAAGAATCGGTGCACATTCCAGCAATGGAAAGCACATCGAGCGAGTTGATGGATTCGTTGAAAAAGGCAATTTCAGAGAAGAAAATGTTCGTAAATCGTGAAGAATTGGACAAATTTCGTCAGGTTTTAGAAAATTCTGATTTAGTAAAATTTGCCAAATCAAAACCACTTCAATTTGAAATCGAAAAAGACAAAAGCATCGTTGATAAATTCTTATTAATTGTTGACAAAGCATTACCAAGAACCGAAGAACAAGCCGAAGCACTTTTTGCAGAAGAGGTACGTAGAAAAGAGTTGAAGAAACAAAAATTCATGCGAACTGCAATTTCAGTCGGAATTGCTGTTGTTTTATTTGTGATTTCGCTTGGAATTTTTGCTTATACTTTTGGATTAGATTATTTAAAAGAGCATCACATTGGTTACACTACCGAAGAATTATTAGAAAAAGAATGGATTACTTCAGAATATGGTGAACCTGCAATTGTGATTGAAACGCCAAAGGTTTTGAAACGAAATAACGACGAAAAAATTCAAAATAACCTTCCCGAAAACGTAAAATCGACTAATAGATTTATGTACGGAAACATAATTGATGATTTTTCGATTGTATTGGTAACAACAGCATTTAAAGACACAACAAAAATTGATTTGGAAGTTGCCTTAGAAAACGATTTGAAAGAATTAGAGCGTTTTGGTGCTAAAAACATCATTGTAAAAACGGCTGATTTTGAAAACGTAAAAGGACTTTCGGGTAAAAAATCATACGGAAGTTTTACCACTTTTAACGAGATTACAAAAGAAGATCAAAAAATGAGCTACGAAATAGTAGTTTTTGCTCAAGCTGGTGGCGCACAAGAATTTTTCTTAATTTATAAGGAAGATGATGAACATGCGAAACAAATTATGGAGAAAATCCAGAATTCAATTGAACTAAGAAAAGCGAAACAATAATGGGAAAAGTAACCTTTTTAAATCCAGAATTTTTGTGGCTGTTTTTGGTTTTACCATTAGCAATTGCTTGGTTATTTTATAAACGCAATCAGCTTTCGGCAACTTTAAAAATGAGTTCATTAGAACCATTTAAAAAAAATAGAACTTTTTTAGCGAAAGCAAAACCTTTTTTATATGTTTTACGATTAATTGCATTGAGTTTCATCATAATTGCATTGGCACGACCAAGAAGCGTTGATGTAACTTCAAAATCAAAAACCACCAAAGGAATCGATATTGTAATGGCAATCGACGTTTCGAGTAGTATGTTGGCAAATGATTTAAAACCAAATCGATTGGAAGCCTTGAAAAAAGTAGCTTCAACGTTTGTGCAAGATAGAGTTAATGACCGAATTGGTCTGGTGGTTTACGCTGGCGAAAGTTATACCCGAACACCTGTAACTTCAGACAAAGCCATTATTTTACAATCGTTAAAAACGGTAGAATATGACGATTCAATTATAGCTGATGGAACCGGAATAGGCGTTGGTTTAGCCACCGCAATTAATCGAATAAAAGACAGCAAAGCAAAAAGTAGAATCATTATTTTATTGACCGATGGTGTAAACAATTCCGGAACAATTGACCCAAGAACAGCTGCCGAAATTGCTAAAGAATACGGAATAAAAGTTTATACGATTGGAATTGGAACCAACGGAAAAGCGATGTTCCCTGTAGCAAAAGACGCCAATGGAAAATTAGTTTTTAGAATGATGCCTGTTGAAATCGACCAAAAATTAATGCAAGAAATTGCAAAAACAACCGATGCAAAATACTTTAGAGCAACATCAAACAAAAAACTTCAAGCTATTTACGACGAAATTAATAAGTTAGAGACTACAGAAATTGACGAGAAAAAATTTTATAACTACGACGAAAAATATAAAATATTCGCACTCATCGCTTTTGGTTTGTTAGGAATTGAAGTGTTGTTGCGTAATTCAGTTTTTAGAGGAATCGTTTAGAAAAAGAGAAAAATGTTTGAATTAGAAAGCCCAAAATATTTTTATTTAGTAGCACTCATTCCAATTGTAGTGGCACTTTTTCTATTCAATTTATTTTGGAAAAGAAAAAAGCAAGCTGCTTTTGCCGATTTGGAATTGTTTAGAAAATTAAGTCCCGAAAAATCAACTTTTAAACCCGTTTTAAAATTAATTATTTTGCTTTTGGCTTTGGCTTGCGTGATAATTGCTTTGGTAAACCCAAAAATGGGAACCAAAATGGAAACCGTAAAACGACAAGGAATCGACATTGTTTTTGCGATTGATATTTCTAAAAGTATGTTAGCCGAAGACGTGGCGCCAAATCGTTTAGAAAAAACAAAGCAATTGGTTTCGCAAATTATCAACCAATTAGGAAATGATCGTGTTGGAATCGTAGGTTATGCCGGAAGTGCTTATCCTGTTTTACCGATGACAACCGATTACAGCATTGCAAAAATGTATTTGCAAAGCATGAATACAAACATGGTTTCTTCGCAAGGAACAGCTTTTAATGATGCGATAAAACTTTCGGTTGATTATTTTGACATTAAAGACACTAGTAAGCTAATTATTTTAGTTTCCGATGGGGAAGATCATGGCGATGGAGCTGACGAAGCAATTGAAATGGCACAAGAAAAAGGCGTTCGTATTTTAACAATTGGTGTGGGTACAGAAAAAGGAGCTTTAATTCCTTTAAAAGATGATAGAGGAAACATTTCGTCCTATAAAAAAGACCAAAACGGAGAAAACGTCATCACAAAATTATATCCAGAAGTTTTACAAAACATTGCCAATAAAACCAAGTCAAAATACATTGTTGGTACTTCTACAAAAGAAGTAGTGGAAGAAGTAAAAAAATCGCTGGATAAAATTGAAAAATCAGAATTTGAATCACAACAGATTGCCGATTTTGAATCACAATATCAATGGTTTTTAGGACTAGGCTTTTTGTTGCTATTAGTAGATGTTTTTCTGTTGGAGAAAAAAACAAATTGGGTGCAAAAGTTGAATTTATTTAACGAAAAAAAACATGAATAAGATAGTTTACATAGTTGTTTTATTGATAAGTGGCGTTCTTTTTAGCCAAGAAAAAGATAAAAATCTGTACAACGGAAATCAATCTTTTGCACAAAAAAGTTACACCAACGCCGAAGCAGATTATCGGGTAACTGAATCGAAAAAATCGCCAAAAAAAGCAGTTGCAGGATACAATTTAGGAAATAGCATTTACCGTCAAAATCAGCCTGGCGAAGCACAAATTAAATATATTCAAGCTTTAGAATCGGCAAAAACGAAAACCGAAAAACATCGTATTTATCATAATTTAGGCAACACATTTATGCTGGATAAAAATTACGACGCTGCTGCGGAAGCCTATAAAAATGCTTTACGAAACAATCCATTAGACGAAGAAACACGTTATAATTATGCTTTAGCAAAAAAGAAGAAAAAAGAAAATCCACCACCAAAAGGCAACAACGACAAAAATAAAGGCGGCGGAAACGAAAATAAACCTCAACCCGAAAACAACAAAAACGACAAAGGAAACAATAAAAAAGACCAAGATAAAAACAAAGGCGAAGACAAAAAAGACGACAAAGGCGATGGAGACAAAAAAGACGATAAAAATGAATCGCCAAAGCCAAGTGGTGCCGACAAACAACGTATCGACAATATTTTAGATGCTGTTAATAATGCTGAAAAGAAAATTCAGGACAAAGTGAATGAGAAAAAAGTAAAAGCACGTCCTGCATCAAATGAAAAAGATTGGTAATCAATGAAAAAAATAATTTTAGGGATAATCATTTTTATATCGGTTTCTGTTTCTGCTCAAGTAAAATTTGAAGCACAAACCGATAGAGATACCTATGGTTTAAACGAAAGAATCCCATTGGTTTTTTCCATCAATAATGAAGGTGATAATTTTGTAGCTCCAAAATTCACAGGGTTTAAAGCTGATGGTCCTTTTATAAACAAAGGAAATCAAACTTCTATAACTATTGTGAATGGAAGAATGACACAAAAGCGAGAAATTTCAACACAAGTAATTTACTATTTAACACCCACAAAAAAAGGAACTTTTACTATTGGTTCGGCTTCGATTGAATATAACGGAACGGTTTATAAATCGCAACCTATTAAAATTAAAATTACCGACCCAATTCAAATGCCAAGTTATCCTGGACAAAACCCAAGACAACAGCAACAACAAAATTACAATTTTGGCGAAGGAATTCATTTGGTTGGCGAACTTTCTACCAAAAATCCTTATGTAAACGAACCCGTTACCGTGATTTACAAATTATATTTTCCGTACAATAGTTCGGTTTCCAATTTCAGAAACTTTCAAGCACCAAAATATGAAGATTTTTGGAGTCAGTACATCGATATCAAGCAACTTCGTGCCGAGAAAGGTAAATTCAACGGAAAAGATTATAGTATGGTGGTGTTGCGAAAAGTAATTTTATATCCGTTAGAAGCTGGAGCCAAAAAAATCGAACCATTTAAAATTGATATCGATGCAGAAGTTCCAACTGGAAGAAGAGATTTTTTTGGTCAATATGAAATGACGGCTATCGAAAAATCACTTTCTACAGGAATGCAAACCATTAATGTAAAACCACTTCCCGAAAACGGAAAACCAGAAGGATTTACTGGTGCGGTTGGAAAATTTGATTTTAAAGTAACTCCTTCAAAAACCACTTTAAAAGCGGGGGAATCATTAGATTTGGAAGTGAGTGTTTCGGGTAAAGGAAATTTAAAATTGTTTACTTTGCCAAAACCAATTGTACCAAGTGCTTTAGAAATGTATGATCCAGCACACAACGAAAATGTACAAACGCCTGTAACAGGAATGGTTGGTAAAATTTCGGATAAATACACCATAATTCCACAGTTTAAAGGAAAATATACGATTAAACCTATCGCGTTTTCATACTATGATTTGGCAAGTAAATCATATAAAACGATCACGTCAAAAGAAATTATTATTGATGTAGCAGAAGGCGATGGAACATTTGTAGCCAATACACCAAGTGCGAATAAACAAACCATTCAGAAAAAAGAAGTATTCCAATTCAATAAATTGAAAACAGAATTTGTATCTGCTTCTAGAGAAGATTTCTTAGGTTCAGGATTGTTTTATAGTTTGTTACTTGCACCATTATTATTGATTCCAATTGTGATGATTGCCAGAAAACAAAAAGAAGCAAAAGATGCCGATGTTGTAGGTAATCGAGTTAGAAATAATAACCGATTAGTGAAGAAATATTTGTCGGAAGCCAAAAAACAAATGGGTGATAAAGTTCCGTTTTATATGGCAATGGAAAAAGCATTACACAATTTCTTAAAGGCTAAATTACATATTGAAACTGTGGAGATGAGCAAAGATAATATCATCGAATTGTTACAACAAAGAAACGCTTCTGAAAATAGCATTAATCAGTTTATGGAATTAATGAACGATTGCGAATTTGCTCGATACGCACCTGCAACTGATATTGCTATGACAAATGATTTTGAACGAGCTGTGGAACGAATTTCAGAACTTGAAAAACAATTGAAATAATGAAAAACAAGATTATACTTTTCCTTTTGTTTTTGGTTTCATTTGCTAATGCAAGCGAATCAATCGACGCTACCTTCAAAAAAGCAAACGATTTATATAACAAAGGTGATTACCAACAAGCATTACAATCTTTCGAAAGTATTGTAAACCAAGGCAACGAATCGGCTGATTTGTATTTTAATATTGCCAATTGTTATTACAAATTAGGAAAAGTAGCACCATCGATTTACAATTACGAAAAAGCATTGCTTTTAAACCCAGATGACGAAGCCATTCAAACCAATCTATCATTTGCCCAAAAAATGGCAATAGACGATATTAAAATCCTTCCAGAAGTAGGTTTTAAGAAAATGGTGAAAGAGTTCACAAGCGCATTTCATTACGATACTTGGGCTTGGATAGCTGTTTCTATTGCTTTCCTGAGTTTACTTTCGTTTTTAGGCTATTATTTTGGAAATACCGTGTTTCTAAAACGCACTTTTTTCAGTTTATTTCTATTGTTTTTAGTCGGAATTGGCGTAACCGTATTTTCGGCATTTTTACAAAAGAAATTCGATGCGAATTACAATCCAGCTATTGTTTTTGCAGAAGCAACGACTTTGAAAGCTGAACCAAAAAACAGTTCGGAAGATGTAGTAACGCTTCACGAAGGAACAAAAGTTTTCGTTTTAGAAGAGTTAGGCAATTGGAAACAAGTAGAACTAACCGACAAAACCAAAGCGTGGATTGATAAAGAAGCGATTAAGGAAGTGAAAAAATAGTGTTCAGTGTTCAGTTGAAAGTGTTCAGAAATCAGATTTGTCAGGCTGAGCTTGTCGAAGCTTTTACTCCTCACTCGCAACTTCCGACTTCAAACTATCATACCAACCTTCAATAGTAGGATAAATCGCTTTTGAAATATTCTGAATTGGATTATAAAAAATCGAATTCTCTTGTCTTTCTTTGGAAAGCAGCATATTGTTGATGTTGATTTTCTCAAAAATAAAAAGCACTACACTCAACGCTAAAATGGTTTTCAATAAGCTAAAAATCACTCCAGCAATTTTGTTAATCCAACCTAAAAAAGCAAAATCAGCTAACTTGGTTAAAATTTTCGCACTCAAGTGTATGCCAATCACCACAAACAAAAACGTAATGATGAAAGCCGTAATTTCAATATATTTCGGATTCCAACTTGGAACAAATCCAGTAAAAATAGTACCAACTAAATTCGAAAACTTAATCGCTAAGTAAATTCCTAAAATCAATGCTACGAAAGAAGCGACTTCTACAAAAAGTCCGTTTTTTAATCCTTTATAAACTGCAAAACCCAATAAAACTGCAAAAACAATATCAATAAAACTCATGCAAAAAGAAAATAGATGAAAGAATAAAGAACAAAGACGATAGATTGCGTAAAAAACAAAACCATCGATTATCTTTGCAAATCTAATATAGAAAGTTGGGAATAGTCTTTTTTCTTTTCTCTTTTTTCTTTCATCTATAAAACATGTCAAGAGACGAACAATTAAAACAGCGTTGGGAAAGCGTTGTCAATATATTATCAGAAAAATTTTCAGGCGGAGAAGACCTTGATTTAGAAGGAATTATCTACTTAATCGGCGTGCAAGAATTAGGAAAAATTCATGCTACTTTCAAAAAAGATGAAAAAGTAAACCTGATGCACATCGCTATTTGTCGTTTGTTAGAGCCTTATGGTTACTACGAATTTGAGTATTTTGATAACGAAGGTTGGCCGCATTACAAAGTAAAAGAAGAATTGCCACCACTAAAAGCAGGTGAGCAAGCTGTACTAATGAAAGAAGCCATAGTGAGTTATTTTTTAGAGAAAGAATTGATAGAGTAATTAGTGAAGAGTGATTAGTAATTAGCTTTTCTTCTTTTGTGTTTTTTGCTAATCACTAATTACTAGTTACTATTCACTTTTTTATTTACTAATCACTAAAAATAACTAAATTTGCATTTTACAAAACGAGCGATGACAGAAACGATTAAAGCCCATATTGAAGAAGTAAAATCTTTTCAAACCGATAATAAAGAACAATTAGAAGCCTTCCGAATTAAGTATTTAGGAAGTAAAGGCTTGTTGAAAGACTTTTTTGCTGAATTCAAAAATGTTCCAAACGAACAAAAGAAAGAATTTGGACAAGTTATCAACGAATTGAAAACTTCGGCAGAAGAAAAGGTAAAAGCCATTCAAGACGTTTTAGAAAATAAAGAAGAAGCAAAAGGAATTTACGGCGATACAACGCGTCCCGGAGAAGCGATGAACATTGGTTCGCGTCACCCAATTTCTATTGTGAAAAATCAAATGATTGATATTTTTTCAACCATTGGTTTCAACGTGTCCGAAGGTCCAGAAATCGAAGACGATTGGCACAATTTTACCGCATTAAATTTACCAGAATATCATCCAGCAAGAGATATGCAGGATACGTTTTTCATTCAAACCAATCCTGATGTTTTGTTGAGAACACACACATCATCGGTGCAAGTGCGTTATATGGAAAACAACAAACCGCCTATTCGTACGATTTCTCCAGGAAGAGTGTTCCGTAACGAGGCTGTTTCTTCGCGTTCACACTGTATTTTCCATCAAGTGGAAGGATTGTATATTGACAAAGATGTTTC
>Ga0209373_10001862_pt1 | contig 23126 bp, 19 predicted proteins | sample Higcelweek5metaG_FD_187173 | JGI IMG/M metagenome (GOLD analysis project Ga0209373, IMG submission 187173) | Freshwater pond sediment microbial communities from the University of Edinburgh, under environmental carbon perturbations - High... | ecosystem: Environmental > Aquatic > Freshwater >... | reverse complement strand
TGACTGATGAACAATCGGGGAAATTAGGGCATTGGCTGGAAAGCAATCTGACCGCCGAGCAGCGTGAAAAATTACAGCGGTTCATGGGCACTTGATTATAAAATCAAACGCCCCAATTTTCAATTTTGAGACCGGGGATTCTGGAAAAATGATCCATATTGTTGGTGACAAGGATCGCCGCTTCCGCAATTGCGGAAGCGGCGATCAGCATGTCCATGGAACCGATAGGCTCCCCCTTCTTTTCCAGATTCACCCGGAGATGCGCATATTTTTCCGCTGCATCGGGAGTCCATTCCCGGACATCGACCAAGGAACAGAATCCGTTCACTTTTTCGTTCCTCGGCTCAGCCGAGAGCCAAATACTGCTTGATCTCGTCAATTGTCTGCCGGATATCCCGGCACACAATTCCTTTCATCCCGAGTTTTTGCGCGGCTTCGACGTTCATCGCGGAATCGTCAACAAAAATACAGCGTTCCGGGCATTCCCCGAGCTGAGAAACAACCAACTGGTAGATTTCCGGATCGGGCTTGATGAGACTGACTTCCGCCGAATAGACCGCAACGTCAATCCAGGTGTTCATCTGGAATTTCGTATTGTGGGAAAGGCGTGCGTCCGACCAAGCGTTGCTGAGGACTCCGATTTTGTATCGCGGCCGCAAGGACTTGATGAACTGCACCAGTTCCGTGCCAAGCTCCTCGCCTGCGCGGAAATCATACTGGAGTTCCGATATTTCCTTGTCGTTCAGGTGGAGAGTTCCGCCTACTTCCTCCCAGAGTTCGCTTTCCGAGGTCAGCCCGGTCGCGGCTTCCTCTGCTGCCTTCGACTCGAACACGATGCGCTGAAGGTCTCCTGGCGGCAGTCCGAGGCGTTTTTCCCAGACGCGGCGCGCCTCATGATTTTTCTGGTGAACGAGGACTCCGCCGACATCGAAGATGACGGCGCGGATCATCTGTCCGGACTCATTCAATTCCGGAGAAATTTCTTTGTTGCGAGAGGTTGAATCCAAGCGTCCCATCGGGTTCCTTCCGGTTGGCTTACAGCTTTTCCGGGGTGGTCAGCTTCAGGATGTTTTTCCGGTAGACTTTCTCTCTGAGTTCTTCCGGCGCATTCAAACTATCCATCAGGCGAAGATGAAAATCGATCATTCTTTTCAGGAAGCAATCGTTTCTGTCATCGAGTTCGAAATGGGTTCCGTCCACTCCGAAACAGAGTTTGCCGAGCGCCTTTTCATTCAGGATGCCGTCCGGTGCGAAAAGATCCGTCCACATCCGCATCGGACGCCGGAAAGCGGTTCCTCCGGAGAGGTCCGCATAGATATTCGCATGATTTTCGATGACGACCAGCGCTTCCTCCCACCAGGGGTTTCCGAAGTGCGACATCAGAATTTTGAGTTCAGGGAAAGCCCTGCCGATGCGGTCGAGGGCGGCCGGACGCATATTCGTAATGTCGGTAAAGATTGTCCTGCCGCGCATTCCGCCGGGTTCATAGGATTGAAGGGCAAGGAATCCGGTATGGAATATCGCCAGCCCCATTCGGTTCCGCACCGCCTCGTAGAGGGGAAGGTAGGAATCGTCCCCGTAGGATTTGGCGGGCGCGATGAACTTGATGCCGACTGCGCCGCGGTCGAAGAGACGGTTGATCTCATCCCGGGATGTGTTGTCGATGTCGACCTGGGGGACGGGGATGACAAAATTTCCGAATGTCTGGAACATGGGGAATGTTATGTCCGGGGGGTCCAGCAGAACAATCTTTTCAATTCCAAGCGTTGCGATTCTTTCCACATATTGCTCCGGAGTCAGGATTCCGGGAATCCACATCGGACGGAGCGGAGGAATCCGCTTTCCAGCGGAGTTCTTGTCGGACTGCCATCCGTGCGAATGCGCGTCGATAAACATTGATTTGGTACTCCTGTATTATTTTCGGCGGCGGTTGATGTGTGTTATTCAAACATCAGGTTGCCGAATGCTTTTGAATCGGAAAAATCCTTGAGGCCCGGCGCGAAGGACCATATCACATTGCCGGACTTGTCGCCTCCACGATTTCCGCAGCCGATATTTCCTCCCCAGATACTTCCGCTTGAAGGTCTTTTCACGCCCAGCGTTTTGAACGGGATTTTCAGCAGAGCAATCCACTTTCCGGAGGCCTTGTCGGTTTTTGCGGTGTAAGCCCATTCGCCGTTCCATGCGACATCGTCCTTGCCGCAGCGCGGGTCGATCGGATCGGTGACGAATCCGAAGGCGGCGTCATATTTCGAGCCGGCGGGTCCGACGATGAAGTGATAGAATTTATCCTTCACGTCGAAGGGGGCGATTGAGACGTCCATGCAGAGTTCGTTGTCGAAATCGCCGTCGCGCTCGACCGTTTTCGCTGTTGCGACGCTTTCATTGAATTTATCCGATTCCAGAAGGAGATATAGGTTATTTTTGTCATACAGCGCCTTGACCGTTGTGTTGGAATCGGAGGGCGTTGCACCGTTTTTCATGCTGACCAGCGACAGGGCGGGGGCGGCGTCCCAGAGTGCGGAGCCGATTTCCGGCGCTTTTTTCACGGGCTTGACCGTCAGATCCCTGCTGCCGGAAAAGACCTTGTTCCTCAGGGATTTCGTATCCCAGTTGAGACAGGTGTCCTTGTAGAAATTCTGGTATCCGTTGTTTTCAAGCGCCACATGGGTTTTCGAGTGGCCGACGAAAGGAACCATTTCCGGCCAGCCATTGACCGGCTTCATATTTCCTTTATCATCATACAGGGCATAGATCTTTTCATGCCAGCTGTCGATGGCGTCCAGCAGCGCGTTGAAGGACGGCTTGTTCTGCTGCAACTGGTATGCCTGATACAGATGTATGATTTTTGAGAGTCCCTTGAGGTAATCGAACTCTACGCGGACCAGCTCGATGCGCGCCTTGACGCGGTCCGAATCAGCTGTTTTCTCCGCCTGCTGCAAGTCCTTTTCGGCGGCGATTAAAAAATCCGGAGAGTAAAGGAAGCCGATGAGGGAAAAGTTCCCGTGATATCGGGTCTGGATCCATGCCGGACAATGCGTTCCGAGGGTATCCGAATAAAGTTCAATCTGTTTGTAAAGTTTTCCGTAGAAGCGTTTCATCGCTGGAGCGGCTTTTCCGAAAGCGGCGGAATAGAACTCTTCCAGCAGGTCGTTCACATTGCTTTTCCCGACATCGGCGAACATGCGTCCGTAGACATAATAAGCGGGCCCCTCGAGTCCCCAGCAGAAGCCCATGGAGCCGTCCTTGAGGATGATGCGGACATTGCAGTCGTGAAGTTTCTGGACCAGTTTCCCGACGTAGTCCGGGGTCCTCACCGGGGAGTAGGGGCTGCCCTGATGATATCCGCCCCATGTATGGATATACGCGATGAAGCCGCCCGGAACGTCAAGTTTTTTCCATTCTTCAAGCTGCTGATCGGTGGCGTCTCCGAGAATGTAAAGCATGGCGCTTTCCGGAAACTTTGTGAATGTTTTCGGGGGCTTGCTGGTTCTCTGGTAGCAGAGCATGGCGACTTTTTTGCCGGGACGGTCTTTCATGAGCCGTTCGGCAAGGCTGCGGTGGAATATCCAGATTTTCTCGCCCCAGTCGTCGCCGGTGTTGTAAAGTTTCCGGCATTCTTCGCACTCGCATGGACGGAATGCGTCCGGCTGTCCAAGAGTCGTGACTTCCTTGCCTTTGTCCAGGTCGTCCAGCATGTATTTGTAGACAAGTTCCTGGAAGCCGGGGTTCGAAATGCAGTATTGTTCGATGGAGGGGCGTCCCTTGGTCCCCTTGATGTCGCAGGCGCGCTTGCCACCCAGCAGTGCGAAATATTCAGGATGGGTATCTTTGTATTTCGCCGCAGGAACGGCTTTGTCATACGTATGCTGATGCAGTCTTCCGCCGATCATCGGGAACGCATTCTGGGCCACATGATAAAAGGTTTCCCGCTGGAAATCATAATTGGCGAGAAGTTCCGGGCTCTTCCGGACATTGAGGTCCGATGGGATTGCGACCCTGTCCATCTTCGTGAATTCAATGGACCGCGGATCGATGCCGTTCGACTGCGTGGCGTTCCCTTTGGATTTGTGGATGCTGTAATTCGGATACAGGAAGCGGGTTCCGCAGTACTGCCTCAGAAAATCGGTGACGCCTTTGACCGTGCCCAGAAGGCATATTCTGGGGGTATTGTCCGTATCGTTTTGATCAGGCTGATCGTTTCCCGTGATGATCAGGTCCTTTCCGACCGCTTTCTGGACGTAGGTCCAGTCCTTGAATTTGGAAACATCCACCGCGTTTGTGCGCGCAAATTCGGTATTGCCGATATAGATTCCCGGTTTTGACTTCTCCCGTCTGCTTTCCTGAACGATCGGCAGGTCGCAGCCATCGGTTTTGAAAGCGGTCTGAAGGAGTTTTGCCGTATGGTTGAGCCAGAGGGCGACGGCGGGGTCCGGGAATTTGTCGGGAAGGACGATCTGGTATGCAGACTTTCCGTTTTCCGCAAGTGTGAGTTCGGCGGCGTTGATACCGCATGAGAGAAAAATCAGGAGAGCCGCCGACAATAATTTTCTGAACATACACATTTCCGAATGCCTTTCGAGTATATTATTATGATTTTATTTTCTGCTGTGGCTGAACACGTGCGTAAATGGTTTTTATCCGCTTCAGTCCGCCGACTGAGACCAGATGGTGTGGTCGCCGTTCCAGAACGGGGTTCTGTTGGTGGAGTGGGCCATCGATTTGGAATTTCGCAACCCGCCGTGGAAGTCGGCATAGATGACATTGGCCCCGTTCTGATGGTCCCAGCGGAGGGAATAGGTATTCTGGACCACGCCAGCATCACTGAAGGTATAGGAGTTCGTGTCGGAAATGTATGCGAGGCGGTGCGGAGCTTTGAAGCTCGGTCCCTTGATCAGACCTCCGAGCAGGCCGTTTGTGCCGATCACTATGTCGGGATCGGAAATCGGGCGATTGCCTTTTTCGACGACCTCGGGACAGGCGTAGCTGCAGCGTGGATATGAATCGGTCCCGACGGTTCCGATGTCGGTGCTTCTGCTGCCTTTCGGCCCCAGATACCCCAGCCGGAGGATGTCCTTGCGCCAGCGGAAATACGTCACGGAAGGAGTCCCGGCTTTCAGCGTCGGGGGCGGGAGATGCCCGTAGTCGTTCAGGTAGTGCGCCGAAGCAATGCCGAGCTGTCTCATATTGCTGAGGCAGAGGATCTGTTTTCCCTTTTTCTTGGCGGAGTTCAGCGAGGGAAGCAATAATCCGGCAAGAATAGCGATGACGGCGACGACGACCAGAAGTTCGATGAGCGTAAAATTCTTGTTTTTCGGTAGATTTCGCATGAAGGCACCACCCTTTCGACAGTCTCTTTTTATAATTGTATTCTCAACCATTTTCTGTTCCTTCACTCTGAAACACACCTGTCAGTCCGTTCCACTTACCGCGTGCTGTTTTTCCAATAACGGTCCGCGATTTGGATATAATGACTCCAGTCGAAGAGCATCTGGTCATGGATGCCCGTTCGGATATGGTAGCTCGCGTCACCGGTCAAAAGCGTGTCCGGTGCCGGTCAATTTGCCATTGACTGCCGGACCGATCTATTTGTAATTTGAAAAAACTGTAATTCAATCGTTCGAATTCATGAGCAGGATATTGTCCAGGCCGGACAGTTCATTTGCCTCGGCGTCGGGGCATCCGCAGCTTTCTGACGGTCTCAGTTCCGGCTTGAACCGGAGATTGGCAAAACGAGAGTCCACAACATTTCTGCCGATTCTGTCCAGCAGCAGATCCACCGCCGCTTTCGCCTGTTTTTTTACCGGCTGCACGACCGTTGCCAGAGAGACCGGGGTGAAATCGCAGAAGGCATAGCCGTCGAATCCAATGATCGCCATGTCCTGCGGGACTTTGAGGCCTGCCTGAAGTAGCGCTCTGGTCATTTTAGCGGCGACATAGTCATTGCAGCAGAAGATGGCATCCGCATTCATTTTCCGAAGCCGTTTGACAGCCTCGGAGGGCTGGATTCCATATTCAAGCGCCAGAACGTTTCTGCCCGGTCCGCAGCAACCGTATTCTTTCAGAGCCATCGAAAAGCCGTTGTATTTTTCCTGATTGGGAATACTGTTTCCCGTAAAGTAGACGTATACCGGATTTTTTCTTCCGTGTTCCATGAGATGCTTTCCCGCCATGCAGCCGCCGGCCACCCTGTCGGTATCGATGTCCGGGCATCCGGGTGGGTTGCCTGAAAAATAGACGATCGGCAAGGCGGTTTTTTCGGGTTGTCCAGACGGGCGGTTCGCATTCAGCGCCAGGACGCCCTCCACTCTTCGCGCCCTCAATTCTTTCAGTTTGGAGGTGAAATCCTTGTTTCCCGGAGAGACCTGATTGATCAGGACGTCGAACCCTTTGCTTTGCAGAAGGGTGACCAGTTCTGCCTGCAATACAGAGAGAAATCCGATTTTGGTAGACTGCGATATCAATCCGATCATCTGGGTCGAATGTCCTTTGAGCTGCTGGGCCGCGTGGTTCGGAACAAAATCATATTTTTCAGCCAGGCGCAGAATTTTTTCCCGGGTTTCCGCTGAAACACGGGTGGACTTCGAACTGCTCAGAACCGCCGACACGGCAAAACGGGACACCCCGGCGAGATCGGCTATTTCTTTCATCGTCATGCTCATGACCGAATATCCTTGCTGATTGGAATTGAACACTCGTGCGTTCATCTAAGGTTAATTATATTCCAATATTGCGGAATGTCAATGGGGTTTTATAAAAAAATCGCATTTTTGTTGAGTTCTTAATGAAAAGCAGGAGAGGGGGCAGTGTGGTCTCCGTCCGTATGCGCCGTATGACGTCACCGGTTTTCCGTCAAAATTAAGGCTGTGGAAGCCCTGCCAGCGTTGATCCTTCCATCGTCTAAAGCTCCAGAAATACCATCTGTGGTTCATGGATTCCGAAGTGTAAAATCAATTGCTCCAGTTTTCAATTTTGAGACAGGGGATTCTGGAAAAACGATCCACATTGTTGGTGACAAGGATCGCCTCTTCGGTAATCGCGGAAATACAGATTTTTTCCAGATGTTTCCGCTGTTTTATGTGAAAGTGCACCGCTTATCTGGCATTTTTCAGGCTGGAGTTCAGCTCTTGGTAACGCCGCTGCTACAATTACGAATTGTTTTTCTGGCTTGATGAATATGGAAAAAATTGACAATTTTGACAAAATAATTGACAAAGCGTTTTGGTTTTGTTATATTAGCCAACATGAAAAGGACGGATAAAATATCTTTATCATCGATTGCCGACTCATGCGGGACCTCGCTGTCGACGGTGTACAGGGTAATGCGCGGCGAATCCAAGGCGGGTAATCCAATGCATGAATCGGTGCGTAAGCGTTTGTTCGAGACCGGACATTTCGTAGGGCGGATTTCACCTGTCATGCTGGTGGTGCGTGATCGCAAACTGTTTGTCCGTTACAAACATGGCGACTTGCTGATCGATGCGTTGTTGGAACACGGGGCTGCCCTGGGGATTGAGTTTATGGCAACGGATCGTGCCAATCTCACGAATGATTTGAACCGTTGGCACCCGGCCGGGGTAATCGCATTGGATCCGGAACGTCTGCCGGCTGGAATTCCCGCAGTGAATCTCAACCATTATCCCCGGGCCGGAGGAGTTTTTGCGGTTTGCCGGAACAGCCAGCGGGACTTTGAGAATATTCTGCGGAAACTGCGCGAGGGCGGATATCGCAAGGTTGGGTTGTTTGTTCCTGTATCGGATGTATGCACAACATGGTTCAGCCAGAATTCCGGGTTGGTCGATTTTCAAAAGGCGTTTGAAATGGCCGGTGTGGACTGGAACGAAAAATTCCTTTTCTGTCACCAGACATTCACAGAAACCCACTTTGAATCATGCGCCGCCTGTGCGCGGTATTTCACGGATCTACCGGAATCGCCGGAGGTGCTGCTACTGTTTGGCGGCGTATACATCAGTGCGGTCAGCAGCGAGTTCCGGCGTCTCGGGAGACGGATGCGCTTCGCCTCTCCTGATGAGTGGCGTTACAACATCGATCCGTTCGATTTTCCGGCGGACGAATTGGCGTTGATGAACGGTTTTCCCGCGGATTCCATGGCGGAGGCGGCCCTGGAGCTTCTTTCCGAGCAGATTCGCGATCCGCACGTTCCGCCGCGTCTGATTATGCTGGAATCCAATATAAAACTTTTCAATCCATTACGCTGAGCAAGGAATGAAAACTGCAACGCGGCCGAAGGCTCCTGAAACAGTTTTTGATATGTGATGTTATGATTAATGCCGGTGGAGTTCAACTGAATTTTTCCGGATGGTTCCGCCAAAACAAAAAGGAAGATTTTCAAGTGGGAAACAAGAAAAGCAATTGCGTTCCAGATGCCTCAAAGTCCGCATCCGACAAGAAAAAACTGTCATACAGATTTTTCTGGACATGGGACCATTCCACAAACTGGTGTCTGAATACCCTCGGAACGCAAAATTGCGGTGTCGGCAATCACTACACCAAAAAAAACGATGTATTTCTCAAAGACTACAGGAGAGTCGTGGATTGGTGCGCCGCTCACGGGATCGACGCCATCGGCATTGTCGGGCTTTTGCGTGACAATCACGGAGGCTTTGACAATGCCCGTAAAATATGTGTTTACGCACGGGAACACGGGGTGCGGATTTATCTTATCGCCGGACTTTATTCCTATGGCGGAATTTATTACGAAGGGGATTCCTTCCTGTCGCTGGACCGTTTTTTTGCAAACAATCCGGAGTGCATCGGAAAGGGGGTCGATGGCAACCCGTTGTACTGTCAGTTCGAAAATCCCCATGGCTGCAAACGACAGGCAACGGGCTGTCCCTCCAGCCGGAAACTGCGCAATTTCGTTCTGGATTCCCTGGATTATGTGTTTCATGCCATTCCGGAACTGGGAGGAATCCAGATGGAAACCGGCGATTCGTTCGTTTGCATGTGCGAGCAATGCCGCGCCCGGAGAACCGAAATGCAGGGCGGAGAAGAACAGTTACCGCTGGTGTCGTTCAGCGATATGGCCGACATTTATCCGGCCGCTGCCGATGTGGTCTGGCGAAGATCGCCGGACGCCTGGGTCATCTGCGAAACCTATACCCATTTTTTAAACAACAAAGTCTTCAGTGACCCGAGTTCGCCCGCAATGCAGGCAATCCTGAAAATGCCGGATAAAACTTTCTGGCAATGGGGGGACCGCCACCTCGACTGGAACTCATGGCAGGATGATGTCCGACTCCCGGTGCCGCTGCAAAAATTTCGCCATATCATGCGCGCACACCATGGCACTCAGTGGCTTGGCGGACGCCATACGCTTGCCGTCGATGACATCAGGAAGCAGTGCCGTCTGAGTTTTGAATCCGGAGTGCAGGGCGTTTCCATTTTCGGCGAGGGAGCTCCCTTCCACACCAATACTGAGTTCAATTATCTTGCCTTGCAGTATTTCGCCGATCATCCGATGGATTCTCTACGGAGTTTCACGGAAAATGTGATGGCTCCGCTTCTGGGCGGAACCGAGTTAGCGGGAAAATATCTTGAATACGGTCTACTGAACAAAACCCCGGAGAAGATTCCGGATGCCGTGAAGAAAATTGCCGGAATCATTCCCGGAATCAAGGATTATGACGTTTTGAGACGGTGGTATTATCTCTCGTCATTCCTGAATGCCTTCTATTGGGAAAGCAGACAGTCCGGCAATGAAAAAACGAATCGAAAAACCCTCTGTGGACATGATGTAACAACGATGTGAAAACCAATCGCCGTAAAACAGCAATCAATAACAAAGGAGTCATCCATGAAAAACCCGCACAGCACAACCCCGGTCAGGAGCATTCCAACCCCGATTTTCACACTCATCGAACTTCTCATCGTGATTGCGATCATCGCGATCCTCGCAAGCTTGCTCCTGCCCGCGCTGAATTCAGCCAAGGAGAAAGCCAGGGCGATCTCCTGTATCAACAACCTGAAGCAAATCGGCACGGCAATGCAATTATATTGTGATGCGAACAACGAATTTACACCTGAAACCATGTACCAGAAAAACCCCGCTTCAATTGCCCAAACCTGGGCAGTGGCCCTTTTGCCGCACATGTCGCAAAGCGGTCTGGAAGAAAAGTTGTTTGCCTCAGCATCATCTTTTCTTATGCCTGATTGGAGCCTGCCCAAAATGTTTTATTGTCCCAATACCAATTATACGGTATGTACACGCGGCAAGGATCTTTCAACACATATCGGATACAGTATCGGTACTTACAATGCAGGTGTGAAACGCACTCTGCTGAATCATCCGACACAGCGTTTGTTGATTGGCGACAGCACTGCAGGCGGCAAAACGGAAAATATCAACGGCCATTTTACCATGAGAGGCGGAAACTCTATTGTGAGTTACAGTGGCCTGATTGAGGAGAGCTCCGCAGGTATCCCGGGACTGAAACATAGCAGGAAGACGAATATTCTGTTTGTCGCCGGGAATGTGTCAGCAATTACGCCGCAATTATTGGCGCAATCGACAAGTGATCTGCCCTGGGGCTGGATCAATAACAGTGGCTGGAAGATCAATTCTGATGCAAAAGCAATTCCCGGATTATAATTCAAAAGAGAAAGACCCATCATGTCGATTCAAAAATACCTGATTGCAATGGGGGTTTTCCTTGTTGCAAATTCCTATGCACAGGAAATTATTGTTCATAACAATGCTCCATTTGCGGCAGACGAACTTCGCGTTCATCTGGAAAAAATAACAGACAAAAAATTTAATGTGATTTCAGAAGATGAATTCAAGGGCAAGCAGTCGGCTTTTTATGTGGGGCAAAGCCGATTTGCCCAAAAAGCCGGAATTGATTTCTCCAAATTCACACCGGAAGAGTGGATTTATAGATCCGAGGGAAATAATGTGATTCTGAGCGGACACAGAGTCAACGGAACTGAATATGCTGTCTGGAAATTTCTGGAAAATGAATTGAATGTCCGTTGGTTTACCTTTGAATCTGCCTATATCCCGAAACAGAAGAATTTGTCTTTCAAAAATCTGAGCAGACGAGGCAAACCCGCGTTTGCGGAACGGCAGATTTATTCGTCCCCTTGGAAACAGGGATTTGCAAACGAAATTCTGCAGAAAAATATTGAAATGGAACGGCGCAACCGGATCAATGCTGCATGGTCGCCTGTCATTCTTTCTAAACAGACGAATCATTGTCATAGTCTTTATGATTATGTCAGCCCGGATCAATACTTCAAGTCACATCCGGAGTATTTCAGTATGGACAAAGACGGAAAACGCTTCCATGGCAGCGGCCAGGGGTTCGGACAGCTTTGTTTGAGTAATCCCGAAGTAGCCGAGGTGGCGACAAAACATCTTCTCGAATATATCCGCAAAGACCGGGCAAGCCTGCCAAAAGAAAAATGGCCGACCATGTATGACATATCCCAGCTGGATTCCACCTACGAGATCTGTCTCTGTCCTGAATGCAAAAAAATTACAGATGCAGAAGGCAGTGACAGCGCATTGATTCTCCTCTTTCTCAACCGGATCGCTGCGGCAGTCAAAAACAAATATCCGGAAATCACGTTACGGACATTTGCTTATGTTTCTACAGAGAAAGCTCCGAAAACTCTGCGTCCTGCGGAAAATGTCCTGATTCGCTGGTGCGATGTTTATACCCGCAGTGATTGTTTCCGCCCGTTAACCTCAAAATATAATAAGGAACAGAAAAAAATTCTGGAGGGCTGGAAACAAAAAGGAGCAAGACTCAGTTTGTGGGATTATTGGAATATGATCATTGAGGGGCCATATTTCACTCCTCCTAGAGTTGAAACCATAGTGGATGCCATTGCTCCGGATTTACGTTATTTTCATTCGATCGGCGTCGAGATGATTTTTATTGAAGCGGAAACATCACAGTTCGCAAATCCTCAGAATTTTTATGATCTCCATTTCTGGCTGGGCGCACAACTGATGGATGATGTCAATAAAAATGAAGAAGTTCTGATTACGGACTTTATGAAATACCATTATGGACCAGCGGCCGGGAAAATGACTGAGGTACTGAACCTGCTGCGTAACGGCATCTCCAAAGAACCTGATACTTTGTTCTACATTATACGGGCGTTGCGGGAATATCAGACTGGACCATTTTTGCGGAAAGTATATGATCTGCTTCATGAAGCGCGCGATTTGACTCCTTCTCATTCAGACTACCGCTGCCGCGTGGAAAAAGAGCTGATTACTCCCATTGCAGTCATCTTATCGCACCCGGAGTTGGAAACGGGTTTGAACCGCACAAAGTTAATTTCCGAATATGAAGCACTCCGGCTCGCACGAATTGAAAAATATGCTGCCGCTGATAAGAAAGCTGAACTCAAGGAAAAAATGGAATCGGAACTTACCAAATACCGTTTTGCCATGAAGATTCCTGAAAAGTTCAAAAAATATGCAGAAGATAAAATACGGCTTGTAGCATTTCCGCATTTTTCTCAGAGCGAGGCTGATCCGGATTCTGTGACTGGTCGAGCGCTGGGGTCTCCTGCGGAAGAACGCGACTGCCGTCACATTATGAAACCGCAAGCGGGCTATTTGAAACCGACATGGTTCGGGGTTTATGACAACAACACCCGGAAAAGTCTTCAGTACAGACTGGATAATATTCCTCAGGATGAAAAATATCATTGGTATCGGCTGGGAAATTTTGAGATCGGCAAGCGATCTTTTGTCTGGGGATTTTTCTGGCGGATGGATGTCAAATTGGATCATCTCTGGTCACCGGCCGACGGAGATCCTGATTACAATAAGTGGACAATTTGGATCTCTGCCAAAATCACGGGACCAGCGTATGTCAAAAATTCAACAAAGCCGAACCGTATCTTCCTGGATCAGGTAGTATTGGTCAAGGAATAAAATATTGGGTTGCCGACAATTAGAAAGGAGATGGAACGATAAAGTGACGTGAGTAGCGGCATCTGATTTTGAAATTTTCTACACAATGATGTAGTTCATCCGTCTTGAAATCAATTGCTCCAATTCTCTATTTTGAGACCGGGGATTCTGGAAAAATGATCCGTATTGTTGGTGACAAGGATCGCCTCTTCGGCAATTGCGGAAGCGGCGATCAGCATGTCCATGGAACCGATAGGCTCCCCCTTCTTTTCCAGATTTACCCGGAGGTGCGCATATTTTTCCGCAGCTTCAGGAGTCCATTCCCGGACATCGACCAAGGAACAGAATCCGTTCACTTTTTCGGTAAGCGGTTTGGACCCTTTTTTAGCTGCGCCATACTTCAGTTCTGCGGCGGTAATCGCGGAAATGCAGATTTGCCCCAGATGCTTCCGCAACCTCTCCAGCAGGACCGGAGAGGTGCCTTTAATCATGTAGGACGCGACATCGGTATCGAGCATGTAAAGAGCCATCAGAAAAGCTTCCTTTCCTGTGTTTTTTGCGATGCCGTTCGATTCACTTCAAAATCAGGAAAAGACGGCATTGAAAGGAATTTTTCCAATGTCATCTCTCTTTGAATCGGAGTCAGGATAAGGCTCTTTCCCTCTTTTCTAACCGAGACTTCCGCTGCATGAAAACGGTATTTTTGCGGAATCCGGACCGCCTGAGAGCGTCCGTTCTTAAATACTTTTGCGGTATCCATTGTCACCTCCTATTTGGTATCTATCAATAGTATATATCATTCATTGTCGTTTGTCAAGGGCATTTCATAAAAAATTTCTATGCCGGTATCATTTGAATGAGTTCCCTCTGATTTTCAGACTTTCTCGCTCGGCATTACCGATTGAGTGTTTTTGTCCCGGCGGGAAAGTCCCCAGAGTTAGATAACGGGAGAGTCACGCTGTTCTCTGCTTCGGGAATTCCGGTGATTATCTTGTTGGTGAAAACCTCCGTCTTTTTTCCCCGTACAAGAACTTTTCCGCTGAGCATGAATTTCAGGGCGGCGGTGGCGTCTTCGTAGTTGGTTGAATGTCCGTTTTGTTCCCGCACAACGAGGAAGATTTTTCCGCCTTGGCTCCTGATTTTTTCAGCCAGTCGGATGGCACTTGCCGGGGGGATAATTTTATCATTCAGTCCGACCGTAATCGCCAACGGCATCGTAATTCTTTCCGGAAAAAATTCCGCGGAACGCTTCACGTATTCAGAAACGGCTTTTTCATCTGTTTTAGAACCTCCGAATGATGTTGCGATCGCATCCTGAAATTTATCATATTCCAAATGATTTGCATGCGGATTCATTGCGGCTGCGCCATCAATTAATTCGGGATGGAGCACGCAGAATGTCTATGTGGCGTTACCTCAGAATAGATTGGCGTACAAACAAATTCGAATACGCAAATTTTTTTTCATAATCATCCTCTTTTCAGTGGCGGCGATAGACGTCAGGCGTTACTCCATATGCCTTTTTGAAGGCGCGGTGAAAGACACCTGTGTCTTCGAATCCGGCGTCTGCCGCGATGCTTCGGACGCTGTCCTTCGTGTTCAGAAGCTGGTTCGCGGCGCGGTCGAGCCGCCATTTCCGGAAATAGGCCATCGGAGTTTCGCCGAAGGAAGCGTGAAAATACCGAAGTAAAGTGCTGGGGGACATCCCGCAGAATCTGGACAGTTCCGGCAGGTTCAGCGGACGTTCGAGATGCCGTTCGAAATAATCCGCCAGTAATCCGGCGTCGAGACGCGGCGCGACCGATTCGGACTGTTCCGGCCAGAAATCGCAGAGCCGGGCGAGGATGGCAAGCAGCATCCCGAGTTTGAAACTGTGACGGATTCCGAGGTTGACGATCTCATTGGCGCGGCATAATTCCAGCAGCATGGTTTCAAGAGGATGAAACGACTCTTCCGGAAGTTCCGCGTGGGTAGAGATATCAGAATCCTCTTCCGGCTTCCTGAGAAAGAGCTGCTTGTAGGTCGCCTGCTGATATAGGGCATGCAGCGCGGGCGGCAGTTTTCCCGCGTCGAAAAGCAAGTTGATGATCACCAGTTCCGAGGCTTCCGTATAACCGTGGACTTGTCCGGGAAGGATGGTGAATACAGTTCCCCTCTGCAATGGAAATCCCTCGTCTCCTGCGCTGATGTTCCGTCCGGTTCCGGAGATAACGAAAACCGTTTCTGTTGCCTCATGGATGTGTGTCAGGGAGTTTTTTTGCCTCTCCATAAAAGCGCGTATGGCAAAAGGATCTTCCCGGAAGACATTCTGGTTGTTTTTGAAATACAGATAGCTTTTTTTCATTCTATCCCTTTCGATCATTATATTTTGAATAATTTTACTACCATTTGGTGAAAAAATCCATTGTTTTTCATTTTTTTTATGATAAAATTAATTTTAGAACAAGAAACGATTGCGGTGAATTTGAAGAAAATCCTGCTGATTCTGTCGGGTGTCCCAATCAGCGGCGTTTGAAAGAAGGTCAGGCGGAATGTGAATGGTTTGCACGGAATGATAATACCTGAAATCAAAACTAAAAAAGGCGACAAGTCGCGTCAGGAGGAAGGAAATATGGTGTGAAAAGGACGAGGTCGCAGGAAGATGATGGTTTGTCCTTTTTGATCGCGTTTTTATCTTCTTAACCACATCAAAAGCAATGACAAAATTCGTGAACAGTCCCCGATTTTCAGTGGCCGTTCAAATATTCAGACTGAAAGACAGGAACACATTCGCTTCAGGCGGGGTGAACTGGATTTTATGAGTAAAAAGCTGTTTCAGGAGCTCAGAAAGGAATTCGATATGCGATTTATAATAGCATTCTTATCTATGATTTTTATCACTTCCCATGCAGCGGAAAACATCCTTAAGAATCCCGATTGCTCCATCCTTTCGCCATTCAATATGCCGGTGAAATGGGAAGTCCGAAGTCAAAATAAAGACGGTTTTAAAGTCGCCTCCGGAGTCGTCACACTGGATTCCGAAGCCGGCGCCTCGGAGGTTTTCCTGATTCAACGGAATCTGCCGCTGGCCGCCGACAGGAAATACAGACTTCAATATTCCGTCAAAGGTCAGGGGACATATCGAACCTATGTTGAGTATTCCGCAGGGAAAAAAATGACTGCAATCGGAGCCGTCTGGCAGAAAGCGCCATCTGATTGGCAGGAGCGTTTTCTGGACATTTCACTTGCTCCCGATCCGAGTCAGGTGAAGTTGGTGTTTCACGTTCGCGGCAAAATTGAACTGCGTGGAATTTCTTTGGTCATCGCGGTCCCCGCGACAGGGAACAAGGTGAATTCCGCGGATTCGAGTATTGACCGGGTCAATGCAAAATCACCCGCTCAGGAGTCGGGCGCCCCCCTTACGATGCTGAATGTTCCGGTTAAATTGAACGGAAAAAGCAAAGCTTTTAAAAGTCCGGACGGAACTGCGGGAGTGACTGTCAAGTATGTCAGTAATTATATTCCCGGAGCAGTCGCTTCCGGTCTCAAGGTGGAGCCCGGCAAGAGTTACGAACTGGAATATCAGGTCAAGGGAGAAGGGAAGGCGTCCAACACGACCGGAATCATGCACTTCTTTGATGTGCGGGTTGAACTCAAGGACGGTTCGGAACAGATTCGCTCCACGTGGGATGACGTGATGAGTCACGGTTTCATTCCCAAGAAATTTGTTTTCAAAGTGCCGGAAAAGCACAAGGGCACGATCGATATTGCAATGGGAGTGACCGACGGCAGCGAAGTCACTTTTCTGCTGAATTCCCTGAAGGAAAAGGCCATTGTGCCGGCGGAAACCATGCGTCTGGTGATCACCTCTCCGGCCTGCCATAACGGAATTTTTGAAACGAAACCGGTGTCTGAAGTGGCCGGATTTGCGGAAGTCAAAACGGGGGGAGAAAAAGCGGAGTTCAAAGTCCTGCACGACGGTAAAATTCTGGGAGAACAGTCCGGAAAAGTCGTCAACGGCAAGGCGGAATTTTCTTTTGATCCGGCGATGTTCCGGACCGGAGAAACCCGGATCGAATGTCGGATTATCGATGCCGCCGGCAAAGAGGTGAAAAAGCTCAGTCAGGTCATTACCCGTTATCCCCGGAGCAAGGGGAATGAAGTGGTGATCGGGCAGGATAAGCAATTTTACGTGAACGGAAAACTTTTCTTTCCGATCGTCCAGTACGGCATGCGCCCGGATGAACTGCGTCATACGGAACAGACGGATATCGATACGGTCCGTTATCTTTCCCGCGGCGGCTCGAATGTGTTCATTTTTACCCCCCAGAGTGAGGAAGAAGCCTTGCGGCTGCTGGATTTGCTGGTTGAAAACAATTCCATGGCAATGTTCAATGTTGGATTCTGGCGCGGTCAGGTCACTCCGGAGAATGTCGAAAAATGGGGGCATGGAGTCTGTAACATACTGACTCCGAAGGTAGTAAACCATCCGGGACTTTTCGGATTCTACTTTGCGGACGAGCCGCGTTGGAATGGCGTTCCGGCCGTCAATCTGCAGATGTCCGGTGAAGTGCTGCGGAAAATCACTCCTTATCATCCCACACATATCGTGGCCGCTCCGCGCGGGTCGGTGGAAGACCATCTGCCTTATGCCGCCACTGCGGATTATTACGGGATTGACATTTATCCGGTGCCGAAGGGAAGTCATTCCAATCTGGAAGACAAGACCCTGACTTCGGTAGGCAAGTATACTCGGCGTGCGGCGGCTATGGTGGAGCACCGCAAACCTGTTCTGATGACTCTACAGGCTTTTGCCTGGGGCGAACTTTCAAAACGCGAACGGATCTATCCGACCCTGGCGGAATCGCGGTTCATGGCTTATGACGCGTTCCTCAACGGCGCCAATCATGTCGCCTACTATGCACTGCGTCATGTGGTTTCACCGGAGTTTGTCGATGAGGTCAATGCCGTTACGCTGGAACTGCATCGGATGTCCCGACTGCTTGCTTCCGGAAAAGTGATCGCGGATCAGGAAGAGAATGGAATTCATTACCGTGTCATCGAGTTCGACAATAAGCGTTACGTGATTGCACTGAACACCAACCCGGAAAACCGGAAAGCAGTGATCAAGGCAGGATTCAAGAGCGGAAAAGTCAATGTATTGGAAGAGAACCGGCAGGTTGCGGTGACGGATGGCAATATTGCGGAAGAATTTCCGCCGTTCGGCGTCCGGGTGTATGCGGAAGCCCCGCTGCCTCCTCCTGTGGGCAAACTTCCAGCCGGCCCGGCCAAAAATCCGTGGGTGGACTACTCCAGGCAGAGACAGTCGGTTGTTTTCTACCAAGGCAATGCCAGCTGGATCTGGGACAACACGGTCGCCAATAAGATCAATAGTGAGGTTTATCTGTCTCGGCAGTTTGAATTGAAAAAACCGGTCAAAGCCATCCGTATGCTGGCGTCCGCTGACAATATGGCGCGAATCTGGCTGAACGGCAAAGAGATCGGAAAGGTGGACGACTGGGTAATCATGACGGAGTTCAACTTGACGGAAGCGGCGAAACCGGGCAGAAACTTGCTCTGCGTATTTGCCGCGGACGGGGCGAATCCTCCCTGCGCGTTTCTGGCCGATGTCGAAATCCAGTATCAGGATGGAAGCGCTGAAAAGATTGTTACGGACGGCTTGTGGCTTTGCTCCGCTGTCAAGGTCAAGGACTGGATGAATCCGGAAGTTGTGGAAAAGCAGTTCAAAAAGGTTGATTTTGTGGTTCCTTACGGCGGCGGCAGATGGGGTAAGAAAGTACAGGTGAAATAACACCGTTTACCGAACGGAAATCTCCCGCCCGCGCGGCGGGGGATGCCATGAATAACATAAGTTTGAGAAAGGATTGAACTATGCACAGCATCTACGCAAAAGGCAAACAGATGTCGCATGATGAGGAAAGCGTTTTGAAAAGACGCGTGGAGCAAAGCCCCATGTCCGGGGCGGTTCCTGCGGTGAAAGCAAGCCGGTTTGAACGGTCTGTTTTTCAGAAATTTACTTTGATAGAACTCCTCGTTGTGATTGCGATCATCGCGATTCTGGCTTCCATGCTGCTGCCCGCGCTCAACAAAGTCCGGGAAAAAGCACAGGCGATCAAATGTCTCGGAAATATAAAACAGATCGGAACTGCGACTCAGTTATACATGAGCGACTTTGATTATTTTCCAAGCCGCGGCCCCGGCGGCGTCGGCAGATGCTACACCATTACTCTGGCGCCTTATCTGGGGATTCAGGTGAATCCGGATGTCGGCTTCGTCAACAACGAACGGATCAAAGTCTACATGTGTCCGTCCGCAACGAAAAACATGTTTGACACGGTTTCCAATAAAGAAATTTACGCGGGAGCCGGCGGAATCGGCTATACCTCCAATAATTACTTTACGGGTCGGGAATCTCCTAATACTTCGATTACGACTGCCGGGGTATTGAAAGTATCTCTCATGAAAAATCCATCCAGGAAATTCCTCTTCCTTGACAGCGGGGATGGCGGCACCGAGACGACCGCCGTTGATTATTCCTGTCACAGCAGGGTAGCCTATCGCCATCCGGCAAAAGGAAGCCGGGTTTTTATGCCGATTACGGTCAGTTCGACCACTCCGGCAACCTTGGCCGGATTTGTCATGGGCAAAGGGATTAACGTGTCCTATGCCGATGGCAGCGCCGGCAATCGCCTTGGAGCGGTTACCGGTTACGAGTTGAGAGACACCAACTGGCAGGCTCGTTGACAACCTGAATTTCCAAAAAGAAAAAAGAGCGCGCCGGACGCATATAAAAGTATGGCGGTGCTCCTTTGAACTTGAAGAAGAAAAATGATGGTTCCGGTTTTGTCCCCGGAATCATTGAGTAATGGAAGGCCTGTATGACGAAACTCGCGGGGCAGTATTTTTTGAACGGGGAACTGACGGAAGAAACGATTCGTGCGCATATCCGCGAATTCGCAAAGGCCGGATACGATGAAATCTATTTCGAAACCCGCAGCGGGCTGAAAACGCCTTACTTCTCCCAGTCGTGGTGGGACATCGTCCGGGCAGGCGTCGATGAGTGCTCGAAATGCGGGATTACTCCCGCGATATGGGACGAGGACACCTATCCGTCCGGCACCGCGGGCAACCGGATTGTCTGGGAACATCCTGAGCTGGCGGCGAAGGAACTCTGCTTTACCGTGCTCGACGCGGAAGCCGGAAAATCCATCATCTCCGATTTCGAGACGTTCGGAATCCTCCTGCGGTGTTATTTCGTCTCCGGAAATGAGGTCAGCGACATCACCCGTTTCTGCGGAACGAGACGGACCATCTGGTGTTCGGCGACCCTGAATCAGAGTGCATACTCTCCTTCCTGCAAAATCCCCGCCCCGCACTGGCGGAGATGGATGCGCGATGTTCGTTTTTCATTGTCCTTCACTCCGGAAAAAGACGGCAGGATCGTGGCCGTGCAGGTGATCAACCAGCCGGAAGCCAGACACAATACCGATCTGATGAATCCTGAAACAACCCGTTTGCTGCTGTCGATCACGCATGAAGAATATTTCAAACGCTTTGGACCGGTTTTCACTTCGACGTTCCTGGATGAGCCCGCTCCGTCGGGAGAATTCCCGTGGACCGGAAAATTCGATGAGGAATTCCAGCGCGACCACGGTTTTTCCCTGTTGGAAAAACTGCCGCATCTGGCGTTGGAAATCGATGAAGAGACTCCACAGATCCGTCACGCCTACCGCATGACCCAGCACCGTCTGCTTTGCGAGAATTACCTGCGCCCCATCAAGGACTGGTGCCATGCCCACGGGGTCAGGAGCGTCGGACATCTCTCCCGTTCGGAATATATGTCATATCTGCCCCGCGTATGGCCGGATGAACTTCGCTGTTTCAAGGAACTGGACATCCCCTGCTGCGATCCTCTCGGAGCCGTCACCGCTTTTCCCGACGCGTCCTCCTATCATACCGGCGTCAAGGCGGTCTCTTCGGCGGCGTGGCTTTTCGGAAAGGAAGCGGCGGGCAGCGACGCCCTAGCCGTCAGCGGCGACGAAACGGCTTTGCGCGATCTCCGTTTCCAGCTCGACTATCAGCTTGTCCTCGGGATCACCTATTTCAATATTCACGGTCTCTGTTACAGCACTGCCGGAAACAGGAAGGATGAAGCCCCGCCCTCGCTGTTTCTCCAGCATTCCGAGTGGCCGCTGATGTCCGAACTGCTGCGTGATCTGAAGGTCCGCTGTGCGCGTTTGAGCGCGGGAAAACCGGTCTGGAATACGGCCGTCCTGTATCCGGTGGCGGAGTTCAATGTCTCGGACGACCCACACCGGGGCGAACTGGAAAATTCCATGCACGCACTCTCCGAAAAATTGCTGTCGCGCCAGATCGATTTCCTGCTGATCGACGAGATCACGTTCGCCGAACGGATGGCCGCCGATCCAGAGTCTTTTGTGCGTGAGTTTCCCTATTTCATGATGCCTCCGGACCTGAAGGTTTTCGACCCGGCGACCGCTCCGGCGCTGTCCCGTTATCAGGCCGCTGGCGGACGCCTTGCCGCCGAACCCGAAGAGTCCATGCGCGCCCCGCTGATGGGCGAAGGTGCCGAGAATATTTTCATCACCCGCAGACAGCTTCCGGACGGCAGGATCGACTCCTTCCTTTTCAACCGTTCCTCCTTCCCGTTCCATGGACACCTTGACGGAAAGGTGGTCTATGTCCCCGCGTCCGGCGGCGCGTTCGCCGACGATCCAGTTCCGCGTGAGGCGGCGGAAACGGTTGCTTCACCGGGATTGTGGAACGTCCGTTTTGACGACAATACCGCTCCGCTGACGCTTTTCAATACCGATGACCACCGGGTCGTCTGTCTGAAACGGCGCGAAAGCGTTCCTTCGGGCGGAACTTTCAGTTTTCTGGCTTCCGGTGAATTCAAAAAACTGCAACTTCATCTTGATCCCGAAACCGTCCTCGGCGGTTCGTGGCAGACGAGTCTCAACGGACAGCGGATTTCCCTTGTCCGGGAGGGGGAAACCTGGAGCGGCGAGCTGATTCCGGCCTTGCAAACCGGGAGCGTTCCCCGGATCAATCTCCTACGTTTTGAACTCGGCGAGAATGCCGTCCTGAACGAGATGCCGGTTCTGGCCGGTCGTTTTTCGGCGGAATTCCGGCACGGGGCCAGCGGCGGGCTTCCCTACCTTTCCGCGCATGACTGTGATTTTGTTGGAATCCTCCTTTCCGACTGGAGTTCATTCGGTTTCGGAAACTACTCCGGGAAAGCCGAATACACGGCGGAAATCGTCATACCGTCCGCCGGAACTTACCGGATCGATCTCGGGCGCGTGGAGGATGCTGCGGTCATTGAGGTTGGCGGTCTGCGGAAGGTCCGGGCATGGGCTCCGTACTGGTCCGAGTTTGTGTTGGAGGCGGCTAGACATGTCCTGAAGGTAACTGTCTACAACGCTCCCGGCAACCGTGACCGCGATTCGCATTGTCCCGCGGGACTTCTCGGTCCAGTCGCCGTTCAGCGGGTGAATTGTGGCTGATCACAAGAACAGGAGAACTTTCATTGATGTAAAACGGAACGTAATTTATTGAGTTCAAGTTTTACACAAAGATTTTCATCCATCGATTTTTATCCCCCGGGGAAATAATATCACGAAAACGTTCAAATTCTCTATTTTGAGACCAAGAATTCTGGGAAAATGATCTATATTGTTGGTGACAAGGATCGCCTCTTGGGTAATCACGGAAATACAGATGTGGCTCAGATGCTTCCGCAATCTCTCCAGCAGGGGCGGAGAGGTCCCTTTCATCATGTAGGAAGTGACATCGGTACCGAGCATATAAAGAGCCATCAGGAAAGCTTCCTTTCCTGTATTTTTTGTGCTGCTGTTCGATTCACTTCAAAATCCGGAAAAGATGGCATTGAAAGGAAAATTTCCAATGTCATCTCCCTTTGAATCGGAGTCAGAATAAGGCTCTTCCCCTCTTTGTGAATCGAGACTTCTGCTGTCTTGATTCGGTTGACGTTGGTCCTGCTTAAAGATACTATGATCTAAAAACTTTTTTCAAGGTTTGTTTTTTATGTCGTTTTCGGAATTCCCTTCCTTTCAGTTAGTGCGGGAAAAATAGCACGCATTGACGGAAAATACAAGTAATTTGACCTGTCTTTTCCGGATTCCCTTTTATTTTGAGATCGAGCGGAGCAAGCCAAGGGTAGCGGCGACTCCGAGGGCGAATCCGGTCA